>Ga0209487_1003075_pt1 | contig 13256 bp, 8 predicted proteins | sample Poulit2012_FD_187524 | JGI IMG/M metagenome (GOLD analysis project Ga0209487, IMG submission 187524) | Agricultural soil microbial communities from Georgia to study Nitrogen management - Poultry litter 2012 (SPAdes) (version 2) | ecosystem: Environmental > Terrestrial > Soil > Agricultural land... | reverse complement strand
GGTATCCGCAAAGTTAAGCCGATCGCACCACAGATCATGAGGGCCGCGAGCGCTAATCCGAAACCCAAAACACCCGGATACTGCGCCCAAGCTCCAAAGCCAAGCAACACAATCGCGCTCAGGCTTACGGCCCACCCCCGTGACGTGACGAGCAGCCGCGCTCGGGATGGGTGCTCGCCCCGCACTGCGCGTTGGTCGGAACTCACGCCGGCACCGGCCGCGGTGTCTCCACCTGGTCGAGGATCTCGCTGAGCACGCCCGCGGTGTCGATGCCGGTTAGTACCGCATCGCGCGTCAGGATTAATCGGTGTGAAAGGACGGGTATCGCCAGCCGTTGGATATCGCTGGGCACAACGTAGTGCCGCCCCTGTGTTGCGGCATAGACCTGTGACGCAGCCACTAAACCGCGCAACGCACGGGTACTTGCCCCGAGCCGCAAGCGGTCATCTTCTCGCGTCGCGGAACCCAAATCGCGAATGTACCGCAGGATCGGGTCAGCAACATGCAAACGGCGCAGCATCTTCTCAGCCTCGGCCACCTGATCCGGGCTGGCTACCGGCGCGACATCAGAAATGCGTCCCGCGCTTCCACCGGGACGCAGCACATCAATTTCGTGCTCGATATCCGGATAACCCAGGCTGATGCGGATGAGGAACCGGTCGAGCTGCGCTTCGGGCAACCGGTAGGTTCCGTCGAGGTCTATGGGGTTTTGGGTGGCAATGACGACGAACGGATCGGGGACCGCTCGGGTCACTCCATCGACGGTTACCGTGCGTTCTGCCATCACTTCCAGCAATGCCGACTGGGTTTTAGCTGCGGCGCGGTTAATTTCATCTGCCAACAACACGTTGGTGAATACGGGTCCGGGACGGAAATTGATCTCGCCGGTGCTCGGTTCGAATACCGATGTGCCGGTAACATCCGAGGGCAGCAGGTCTGGCGTGAATTGAACTCGGCGCGAACCTCCACCCAGGGCTGCGGCCATGGCGCGTGCCAGCGTGGTTTTTCCGGTACCGGGAACGTCCTCAAGTAGTACGTGTCCGCCGGCAAACAGTGACACAAAAGCGAGTTCAATAATGGGGCGCTTACCGTGCAGCACCCCCGTTACGGCATCCACTGCGGCGTCGTGCAGCAACCTGAAGTTCGCGATGTCGCGGTCGGTGACCGTTTCTGGGGCTGAAAGCCCGGCGGCAGGAATCTCACTCATTAGTGTTCACGCTTTCAGTCATTTTTAGGTTCGAAACGGCCGCTGCGCGGCGACGCCAACGCAAGAGCCCGGACAGGCCGAAGAGCACAAACCCGGCCGCCATGACGGGCGGGTGGGGAATTTCGGGTGGGGTCCACGGTGCGGGGATGATCTCAATGTCGGGGTCACCGGGTAAGGAGACTGGGTCGGTGCACTCTCCAACAGGCGGGCAATACCCCCAGGTATTGCGCGGAGGTGCCCAACCTTCTGCAACCGCTGAGCGGATCTGCGTCCCGTTGACTGTGCCCACCATCTCGACATGCACCTGCCCGGCACTGCTGGCTGTCCCGAGGAAAACGTCTCCGCTCCGGTCACAATTCACGTCGGTCGTGGAATTAATACCCGGCCCGGAAATTTCCAACTGGCACGATGTGGCCCAATGGGACCACGACTCATTCGACGTCAAAGTCGCATACATCGGGACATGCTCATCAGCGAGCCCAGGCTCACGAGCCGTAATCCCTACCACCCGCATGTCACCGTTACTTGGCAGAGGCGGGGGCGGAGTTGGAATTGAAACCGTATTGCTTACCGACGAACCGTTGCCAACCCCGCTCACCGGGATCACCGTGACGGTCAGTTGACCGCCGGAGGTGCACAGGGTTTGCCCACCGCATGAGATCACCAACGTGGTGCTTAAGCCAGTGGCAGTTTGATTACCTGACACTCCACCGCCCGAGTACTCAATGCGATAACTCGTCACCGGCGCCCCGTTCGCGGAAGCCGCGTTATAGGAAACAGCGACCCGCACCTGGCTTTCCGTGCGGTCTTGCATTGACAGGGAAATGCCCGTTACTGCGCCTGGAACGTCGGCAGTTGTCACCGCGTTACTTAAGTCAGATACGGCCGTTGTTCCGCTCAATTGCGTTTCGACTTCGAAGCGGACGGTAGTGCCGCGTTGAATATTCGAAATAACCACTGTCCTGGCTGAACCCGAAACGGTTGTCCCGCTGCCGCCCTGCGGCCGGACAACATAGCTGTCAGCTCCCGATGTCGCGGCATCCCAATTCACGCGAACGGTGCCGTTTTCCAGCGCCTCTGCGCTGACATTGCGGGCCGCGGTGGCGGGATCGGGTGGGCAATCATCGGTGCGAATTGTCGTCGTTGAAGCTCCACTGCGTCCATCACTGTGGTGCGCCGTGACCCGAATCGTCACGTCGGCGCCGCAGGTCACGCCCGCGAGCGCCACCGATGTTGCCGTGCCCGCGACCGTCGTTGAGGCAGAACCGTCGAGTGCCACGACGTCATAACTTTCCGGTTGATCGGCCGGGGCGGTCCACGTCACAGCGACTTCGCCGGCTTGGACGGTCGCACTTACGGTCGTCGGCTCCGGCGGTGCCGGCGGTATGGTTGGGAGCGGGTCATCGCCATCATCCTCCCCATCGCCGTTGTCATCACCGTTATCGTCGCCATCATCGCCGGTTTGATCGTCTCCATCGCCGGAGCCATCGCCATTCCCGTCGCCGTCCCCATCCCCGGAACCATCGCCAGCGCCGTCGTCCGAGTCCTCGCCCCCATCTCCAGCGTCGGCGTCATCGCCGTCTTCAGCATCCGCGTCTTCGGCATCAGGATCTTGCGTATCGGTGTCCTCAGCCTCGCCATCGTTGCCATCATCGCGACCGGCGTCTTGGCCCTGATCGCCGTTGCTGTTGGCTTCATCTTCATCATCGGAGTCATCCGTATCGCTATTTCCGGTGTTGGCGTCCTGGTTTTCGCGACCATCGGGAGTTTTCGGGTCCGTTACGTCGCGGCCATTATCTTCGCGGTCCGCACGATCGGAATTGTCGTTCCGCTGGTCAATATCGGGATCGTCAGTGCGCTCCTGCGATTCTCCGTGCCGTGGAGTGTCAGCGGTGGGCTGCTCTCCCCCGCGTTGTTGCCCGGCCGATACCCCGCCCGGGCGACTGGGTGCCGCGCGATCGGCGTCCTGGGTGGGCACGTCGGCTGCGCCAAGATCAACCATTGATGTTGAGCCATCGGGCTGGACCACAACGATGCGGTCATCGCCTGCTACTTGAATGACCAGGCGTCCCTCATCAACAACCAGTTCAGGCGCTCCCGTGCTTGGAAGAATTATGTCGTCAACTGCTCGTTCCCCGGCGGCATTCAACACAATCACGCGCGCATCACCGGGGCATGGCACATACACGCGATCGCCCAGCACGGCGGGAGTGCCCGGACGGCTGCACCCGATATCACTCACTGCCACGGTGAGAACGTCGGATCCCGCCAACATTACGATTGAGCCTGTGCCCGGTAGGGCTGCGGGAACGAGATCTGGCGGAGAGGTGAGGGCTGGCAGCACTTCGCCTTCTAGGGCCGGCACGCTTACGGCTAATTCTGAGCCGGTCCCTGCTTGGACGATTACGCCGCCATCGGGTCCGAAAACGGTAGCGCCGGCGGCATGCGGCACGAGGGCACTACGAGCGCCAGCGCCGGTAACCGGCCGATCCACATCAACGTTCCAGACGCCCGCGACATCGTTGAAGTTGATGGAGCGCAATGTGCCATCAACAGCAACCAGCCATACGTCGCCCCCATCATCAATCACCGCATCGGCGAGATCATCGGTGCGGAACGGGCGGCCGCGATCCGCGAGGGTGAGCGGATCGACTGCTCGCACTGTGCCGGGGCTGAGATCAACGAGCACCACCAGTCCGCCCCCTAGCAGTACCTTGGTGCCGTCAGTGTTAGCGCCGCGGGATCCAGAAGCGATCAAGCTTGCTAGATCGATCGAAGTAACGACATCGCGGGTGAGATCTGAGACCACCAGGTGGCCATCTCGTTGCGAAATCTGGAGTTCACTACCCGGCTCACCGACGATTAAGCGCCGCTCGGGCTGCCCGGTTGCGGGATTGATTTGGACGATGCGACCGTGTTCATCGGCGAGCCAGGTTTGGCCATCTGACATATCGACCATGGTGGTGACTACGCCGTTTCCTACCACCGCACCGACGACGAGCATCGCACCTGCTGCTGCGACGCCGGCCTCAACGAAACCGCGATCCTTCGCACCGCCCCGTCGGGTGAGGGCGCGCGCTAATTTGCCGATCGAGAACCTACTCATGATTCTTCCTCAACGAGGTTTGGGGAAATAACGTGCACGACGTGGGTCTGGCCACCGCTTGCAAGCAGGCCACGACCGGCTCCCGTTAACGGTTCGTGTGTGCTCATCGGCACCTGGACGCCCGCGAGCGTTCCGTCGGCCATTTCAGCGCCGAGCAGCACTGCCCGACGTGAGCGCCGTACCCAAGATGTGAGTCCGGGAATATGTTGACGTGACCGTGCTTCATCTGAATCTGTGGCGGCGACTACCGCGACGCGGTGCTCGGGAATTTGAACAAAAGCGGTGAGAGCTTCGAGCATTTCCCGTTCAGCGCCCGCTGCCTCCCAGTGCCGTTCCCACTCATGCAGGTCATCAACGAGGAGCAAACGCCACTGATCTTCTTCGGGAACCGGGGCCGATTCGAGCCAGGTTAGAACCTGCTCGGGGGTCTGGAGCACTAGATCAGCACATTCGCTCGCCCGCACGGCTCCGCCCGGGACCTCGACACCCGCATCAGTGCGGGGACCAATCATCACGATCTCACTCGGCCCGTGTTGTGCGCGCTTAGCCAACTGGGCGATACCGAGCAGCAACCCGGTTCGTCCCGAACGTGCGCGTCCAGCAATAAGCAGGGGGGAGTCACGAAGATCAAGTTTAGTGGGCGCGACGAGATCTTCTTCAACCCCAATAACAAGATCATCGTGCTCCGGTTCTGGAACGATCGCCTGTGGCAAACGTTCGGGCATGAGGGGAACGCCTACTTGTGACCCCTCATCAAAGCGCTCAGACATCTCCAGCGCAATACGATCGAGCTGTGCAGCTTGTTCCGCGGCTCCTCCGTTGCCGATAATTCCGATTTGTACTTCGTCTTTTCCGTGCAGGCCGCGGCCCGGAGCACTGTCGCGCGTAATGATGTCGGTCGGGACGCCGAGCATGGCGTAATCATCGTCCACCGTCATCCGCAGCACTAACCGCTGCCCAAAGCAGGCCTGGAGCTGGCTGGGGAGTCCGGTTCGCTGCGGTGATGTTGCGGTGACGTGAATGCCGCAGCGGCGTCCATCTTGCAAAATAGTGAGCAACTGCTCCGCGTGCTGGCGTCGATGCGCTCCGCCACCTTCGAGCGCTTCCATGAGCGCGGGCAAGTTATCAATTAGTAAATGGATGCGGCGCATCGGTTCACCGGCTGCGGCCAAAGAGTCGATGTCACTCACGCCACGTTGCGCGAGTGCCACATTGCGATGCTCGACCGTGCGATGCACCATTCGGATCAGCCGCAATACTTGTGCCAATTGTTGTATCGAGACTATCGATCCCACCGATGGCAGGCGCTCCAATACCCCCAGGCCGCCGCCCGCGGCGTCAATACCGTAAACGCAAACGGGGGCGGCTTCCATTGCGCACGTTGCTACTGCCGCCAGGGTGCGCAGCAATTCGGTTTTGCCCGATCCCGTTGCGCCAAAAGCGAGCAAGTGTCCGGACTTGGCGTAGTCGACCACCCACGGGACCTGTTGTTGCTCGGCGGGGCGATCTACCACGCCTAATACGGCCGTTCCGGAGTCCTGTTGCGCTCGAATAACATCGCTGCCCGCACCCGCGACGAGCGCTTCATCACCCGCATCGCTGCCTAGCGCGAAGTGTCCTGGAGCGGTGCATGCAATGGGGAGCACCTCGGACATGGGTGGGATCCACGGGCGCTTGGGCGCCACGTGGCCCGACCGCAAGAATGCGGTGGTTGTCGCGGTAACAATGCGTTCCAAGTCTGTTTCAGGGTGAAATTTCGGGGAGCCATTATTCGGAGTCTTCAGCTCCGGCAGGGCTCGGGCACTAAACGGAGTCACGGCAACTTTTGCCGCGTTCTCAGTAAGCTCCTCTTTCGCGCCTACCCACGCCACTTGCACGACTTCCCGCGTGCCGTGGCCCGTGCGCCGTAAATATGCCCGCCCGGGCGTCCGCCGCGAAATCGTGGCCGCATCGGGTGCATCAATGACGTCGGCGGAATCCTCTGCTGATGCCACGCGCAATGCGATCCGCAGATCAGTATTCGCTTTAATTTGGGGGGTCACAACACCCGCCGGGCGCTGAGTCGCGAGCAGCATGTGCATGCCTAGGGACCGTCCGCGCTGCGCAATCGAAACCATGCCATCAATAAATTCCGGAACTTCAGCCAGCAGCGCCGCGAATTCATCAACGCAGATGAGCATGCTTGGCGGCGCAACCTCGGGGTGGCTCGCCTCCAGCGCGATCAAGTCCTTGGCGCCGTATTCATCCAGGAGTCGCTCGCGCGCGGCAAGTTCAGCATGCATCGACGTCAGCGCGCGCTGGACGAGCGCCGGGCTGAGGTCGGTGATGTATCCAACCGTGTGGGGCAATTGTGCACACTCGCGAAATGCCGCTCCACCTTTGTAGTCCACCAGCAGAAAATTAATTCTGGACGGCGGGTTGTTCAGCGCCAATGAGCAGATCAGGGATTGCAGTAACTCACTTTTTCCCGCTCCGGTCGTGCCGGCCACCAGGCCGTGCGGTCCGTCTTCACGAAGATCGACGGTGACGACTCCGTCCGCTCCGGCACCGATTTGGGCCCGCAAACCGCGGCTGGCCATCCAGCGCGAGGCGATGGCCGCGACATCATCGGGCTGGGTGATGTCGGGTGTGAGATCGGGTAGTCGCACTTGCTGCGGGACTTTACTTTCGTCGGCCACCGTGGCGGCTTCATCGGTGTAGCCGCTCAGTGCCCGAGCTGCCCGCCACGTGCTCGCAAGATCAAGGTTGTCGATCAGAGTTAGCTTTTCGATCCCGCCGCGGTTTCGGGTCTGCACCGCAGCATCGTTTAGGTCTACGACCAATCCCGTTGCTGCCGGGACTTCTTCAATTCTTTCCCCCACCCACAGGATCCGGATGCGGGAGTCCTTTTCACCGGCCAAGGCTGCCAGCTCTTCAATCAATCTGCGCGGCAAGCCCGCGTGGGCGTCCACGACACAGAGTGTGAACCCATCGCCGCCATCCAAAGTCATGAGGTCTTCTAAGAGTTCATAGGCCTCACTGGGCCCGACCGCGACAGAAAACCCGCGGCTGAGACGGCCCTCGGCGTGCGGCAGCCACCGCAGCCAGGATTCCATGCGCGACCTGTCGGAGCCCAAAACCGCAGTGATCCGCACATCATGCGGTGAGTGCGTCACCGCGAGGCGGAGGATAAAGGCGCGCAGCCAGCCGTCGATGTCTTCTCGAGGCCCGGTCACGGCCGTCAATGCGAACTCATTGAGCCGCACGGGCACGGGCATATCGGCAAGGGTGGCTCGGCGAGTGATCGCGCGATTTACCTCATCGCGCAGGCTCCGTTCCCCGCTATTGGATGACTTCATAGTCAAGGCGGCGGCTACCGGGCCGCGCCCCGCCCGCACGGTCAGAAAATCGTCATCGGCGCGTTGCCGAACCCATAGCCGGTGATGCCGGGCTGTGGCACGGCTGAGCAGTTCCTCGACATCGGGGTCATCGTCATTGGCATGTTCGCGCTGAGTTGCTGCCGCTTGGTCTACGGTTTTCAAAACCGCTGCAACATCTTTGCGCCATAGCGCTACTTCTTCCTGATGAGTTTTACGGCTTTGCCGCCGTTGCACGAGGTAGTTCGTGGCCATCATGAGCGGAAAACCGATCATGAAGATCAGCGACATCGGGCTGCGCGACCACGCAAACATCGCGCCGCCCATCATCACGGGCATGAGCATCATGGGCCACGGGAACTGGACCTTCTGAGGAGCACCAGGGGGCGCGGGTACATCCAGTTCCGTCTGCGAAATCGCCTTACCGAAGCGTGGTGAGCGAAATACTGAATTATCGCGATGGGTGGCGCTACCTTCTAAAACCTTGATCGTGGTGTCGCCAAGGTGAATCGGCTCGCCCCAATCCACGGCTGTGACGGAGGTTGCTGTGCGGCCGCTGACGGTGGTGCCGTGAGCCGAACCTGAGTCACGTACGAGGGGGGTTTCAGAAAGCATTATTTGCGCATGGGTGCGGCTCACGAGCGGGTCGCTGAGTCGCACGTCGGCGTCCGAGCTGCGGCCGATCGTCACCACATCACCCGTAACGGGGAACTGCTCCCCCGCGTCTGGGCCAGTGATGACGTGAACTACCGCCCGGGCCCGCAACGTGGGTGTAGGGCGGGTCAGCCACTCGTTGTTGACCGAGCTGACAGTGATGACATCGCCGTTGCGTAAGCCAGTGTCAGAAAGCCTGCGAGTTGCGGACCACGGTTGCCCGTCCGTTGTTGGTGCCAGGAGCAGTTGGGAGTTCTCTCCACCCAGATGCGAACCCAAGCTAGCGGCGAGGTCGGCGACAGATCCGTCCGGGTCCGCACTTACTTGCACGTCAACGGCGGGTAACCGACTATCGGTGCTGGGTTGGACACTCAATCGCCACATGGGTTCTTCCTCCTGATCTTGTAGAAAATGACATTAGGTACTCGCTGGCGCACAGTCCAGACATCGAGGGGTGGAAACTTCCGGGTCTTAACGAACTCAGGGCGTGGGCTGGTCTGTCCATCGACCAACCCACGCCCTGAAGCTCATGTATTTAGGACGACGCGCGTTCCTGATCATCGGCCTGCTGGTTGAGAATATTGGCGTTCTCTTGCAGTGCAGCAACCACATTTTGCAGTGCCGGAACGTACTGACCCGACCAGTCGCTGCGGAAACGCTGCGCATCCGGGCCGTACCAGGGCGTTGCCTCGAGGAGCTGCGTGAGGCGCGCCGTAATTTGATTGATGTTGTCTGCATCGCCGTACATCACCCGTACTAGGTCGCGTGCGGCGTTGATATCCATCCCGTAGAGGGTTCCAGTGCTCATTTTCAATGTCCTTTCAAGGAAATTACTGTTGGTTTTGTTCTGCTGTTTTGCGTTGTGGTGCTAGTTAGTGATTCGGCTTAGAAGTCGTCGGGTGTCTCGGAAGTCTCGAAGTCCTCGCCCCCTTCGTCCTGTTCATCTCCACCGCGATTTCGAAGAGCGCTGATACCCGCTGCGCCCAGACCTGCGAGTCCTAATGGAGCGGCCAGGAATGCAGCGCTCGATGATGCTGACTCGGTAGGCAATACGGGAACGCCAGCGAGTCCGGCCACCCCGTCGGCTGATCCGAGAGTGACGGGTGTTGCGCGCACACTGGGACTTCCAGCCCCTGTACTGCGCGTCGATGCGTCACCTGCGGTGCCGGCGCGATCGATGCCAGCTTCGGTGCCGAGGGCTCCAGCTCCGCTGGCCGTCCCGCCTCCGGCTGATGCTCCGGTGCCAACGGACCCTCCGGAGCTGGGGTTAGCCCCGACAGCGGCGCCGGAACTGCCAATACCGCCGTCAATACTGCCGCCGATACTTCCCCCGAGGCTGGTGCTTCCGAGGCTCGCACTTCCGAGCCCAGCCGCCCCAACACCCAACCCGCTGGAGCCAAATGCCCGTGAATTGATTGGCCCAGCACCCGAGGTGGACGGGCCCGTGGTCGGGCTCACCCCGACTACAGGAGCCACACCAGCCGCGCTGGACCCCACTGAACCTGTTCCCTCCACCCAGCGAGCGGCTGGTGGCGGCGGGGCCACTGCTTGTGCACCGCCCCCGGTTGCCGCGGTTTGGCCGAGCGAACTCGCGGTTGCGCCGATCGCTGGCGGGGCCGAGATGACTGCCGGATCGCCCGTAGCCGTCGTTGGCATCTCAGAGCGACCAATTTGCGTATTAGGAGTGGACAATGACGGTGCATTTACCGTGCTTGAAGTTGGCATCGTCGGCGGTACGTACTGAATCTGCGGGACCGCTACCTGCGGTGAGTCTTCGCTCACGGCCTTTTGCAAGGATGAGGCGGCGCGAAGAATCTGTGCGAAGCGTTCGAGCGCTTCACCCGTAGCCTGAACCCACGGGATGACCGTAACTTCCAAATACCGGGCATAAGCTGCAGCCCATCCAGTCCATGACATTGCTTGCAGCGCGCGAACCACTGCTCTGAGAATCACCACAGTCTTGCGGGCTTGGTCGGCGCCCTGTTGCGCCTTATTTGCCATTTTATCGAGGCCACTAACATCTGCTCCTTGAAACATTACTACCTCCTTTCTAAATTCTTTTAATCGTATTATCTTCGGTACAAATTAACCGTAATATGATTGCGAGGAAATAATCCACTCAAATTAGGCGGAAACTTCCGGGACTATTGGCTTACTTGGTTTTGCAGGTCTGCCCGGTAGTTCAGTTCCGCCGCGCTGGAGCTCAGCGATTCCGTGGCTGCCTGCAGCTCGGGACGCAAGGATCCGTCCCAGTCTTGCTTGAAACGTTGGGCTGCCGGCCCGATCCATACGACGGAATCAAGCATTGCCGAAACGCTGTTGACCATGCTGCCCAACTCTTGCGCGCTATCTTCCATGCGGCGCGAACTATCTTGGGCATAAGAGGTATCTAAACCGTAAAAGCGAGAAGCATCATGACTCATTATTATTCTCCTCAGAAAGTATTTCGTTTACCTGATAGAAAAACAATAACCAGTCGAGTCAATCAATATCCACTTAATAGTGGCGGAATATTCCGGTTTGTCTAAGAGCCGCGAAGGGCTTGAGAATACGCATACAAATTACGAGGAGTTACGCTCCGGATTCAACCCATCGCCTCGCAGTTGGGCCGCAATGACTTCCTCTAGATGCTGCGCCGTAACCAATCCCACTTCTGCGATCCGACGCCCCACTGCGAACCGGACATTTTGTACCCGCCCCGGCGCGCCCACCGCGAACGGATCATCTTCGGGCCCGAAGGCAAGGCGTGCAACTGCTCGGATGGCATCATCCACGCGCTGCGAGCGCTCCAGATTCCAGGCATGACCTCGAAGATCCAGGATCCGCTCGTATATTTCACGGTTCGACGCAGGCCGGGGATAGTCATCGGCGCCGGTCAACCAGGGCTCGGCCAAGGCGAGCGCGACGTACCACTCGCGGGACCACTTTTCGAGCTGTGGCGCCTTGGTGGTCACATCGCCATCCGGGTCTGCGGACAATGAATCTGCCGCCGGGACCGGTTCCGGCACGCTCGGGTCAACGGCTTCAACCTCGAGGGTGATGACGAGGTCCTTATAGGTTTTTTCACCGGTCTGGCGACCACGCAGAATCAGAATCTGGTTTTCCCCCTCATCGAGGAGCGCGCTCATCCCCTCCGAAAGCGCGACTCGACGCGCACCGCCCGGTGCATCGAAAAGGCTGGAGAGCTGGGCAGTTGTCGAACCGCGCCAGCGCAGCCGAGCCACTTCTTCTCCGACGATCAATTCACCAACAATTCGAGAGACGTGCGATGCCAAGCGCGGAATCTGGAGCGCAGACTGGTTGACCTGCCCCGTAGACGGGATATCACTCGCAGCCGCATCGGGGTTTCTTCCGAATAGCAAAGTGTCCCCGGACCCGAGCACTACCTTGGGAATTCCTGCCCCTCGCACCTGTACTCGAAGCATCAGCGATTCCTTTCGTCGCGATCAAGATTAGCGTTAAGGAATCGGTGGAGGCTCTTCATCGTTATTAACCTGCTCAGGAGTGTTGGCGGGGATCGGCGTCGACGGCGAGTCGATCGGAGAGTCGCTGCGATGAATATCAACGGCAGCTTTCGCCGAACTCGTTGCGAGCCCAAGAAGGGGTGAAGCAGTAATTAAAGCGGAATTCTCGTGCATATTGGAAACGGTCCGTGGGACGAATGAGGGGTCCTGAGCTTGACGGTAGTACCACTTCCCGCCATGCCATAACCCTTCAGCGCCCAGCCCGACTCCGGCGACAACAACCACTGTCCCGCCGGATAACACCGCTGCTCCAGCCGCCCCAATGGGGACCGCCACGTCGGCGACTTTCTCCCAGTCGCCGTCCTTAACGCCCTGATATACATCGTGAACATCAAGCGCCAAACCAAGGCGCGTAAGGGACCGGCCGGCAACTTGAGCAAGGTTCTTACCCTGGCGCAGTCCGCGGGCGAGGACACCGTCCGCGGGAATTAATCGATCTAATTTTTCGTAATCAAGGCCCAAAACTGTTGCAGCATCCCGCAAGCGATTTATGTTGTTGACTATTCCAAGTTTCGCTGCGATCGCGCTGATAATTCCGGGCTGCTCGGAACCTGTGGGCGCAGAGGCATCCTGCTGTTCGGCGGCATGCTGACGCAATTGCGTTGCGGCTTGCTCCAGCGACATTGCAATTACAAGGAGCTGCAGGCTGTGCTGTGTCATCCAGCCTTGCCTAAACCTGTCCGCATCCGGGCCGCGCCAGGCAACTGTGAACATGATGCGCTGGGTTAATTGGAGTTTCATCGCCAGCAGCAATTCCGCTGCCGCATCGAGTTCCGCCGCAGCTTCTTCGAGCCCGACCACGTCTGCGCCGTGAGTTACCGGCAAACCTGATTTAAGTGGCACTTCGCACCTCCTCATCTCTTTGTCTGCTCATCGTGACGAAGTAATGGTGCGATTGGAAGCCGCATGCGGGCGGAAACTTCCGGGTCTTTGAAAACCAAAGGCTGGTTCTAGCGCTGTCGATCTGGCGGACTTCCGCCACGTTTAATGAATTTTTAAGCCTCCAATGCCATAGTGACGCGGACGTTTGAAACGCCACAAAATGCCTCCACCGCTTCGGCAGATTCCCGGTGGGGGCATTTTTGTTTTACTTCTCGGGCGCCAAGCCTCGGACCAGCTTTGGTGGGAGGAAAAGTCTGGGTTTCGCCGTTCCCGTACGAGATTACGTGCCAATGAATGTCATGAGACGTTGTTGTTCATGAAGGTTGAGAAACACCCGCGCTCCTTGAGGAGGTACCAATTTCGTCTGCGCACCTGGTCTACCGAAATCGCCGCTACCACGGTGTGAAATTTACGTGATTCACAAGGAGAAGCGACCTCGCTTGACGGGCCAGCATCCCTCAATTTCCTGACCAAACGCGGCCCACAAGCGGTCCGGCCGCGTTAGGATGGCCCCATGAAAACCCCCG
>Ga0209487_1003074_pt1 | contig 13266 bp, 9 predicted proteins | sample Poulit2012_FD_187524 | JGI IMG/M metagenome (GOLD analysis project Ga0209487, IMG submission 187524) | Agricultural soil microbial communities from Georgia to study Nitrogen management - Poultry litter 2012 (SPAdes) (version 2) | ecosystem: Environmental > Terrestrial > Soil > Agricultural land... | reverse complement strand
AGTGCACGTTTCATATGTTTAAATAAGTTTAAATAATCAACGATAAGACCTGATCTTTTTCCAGGGAATACCCTGTTAATTCTAGCAATCGTCTGCATTAATGTATGACTCTTCATTGGCTTGTCCAAATAAATCGTTGAGACACTTGGTGCATCAAAACCTGTTAACCACATGGCACAAACAAATACTAATTGTAATGGATGATTAGGGTCTTTAAAATTATCCTCTATATCATGACCATTGTCGTCAATTGCATTCATTCGCTCTCTATGTTTCTTAAAATCAAGTCCCTCTTTTTCAAAACGTTCATCATCTTGTCCGTCTTCACTTACAACGACAGCCATTTCCACTGACTGCATATACTTAATTTGCTCTGTGAGCTTGTCCCGTTCTTCCTTAGATGATACGTGTGACCGCTTTTGAATGAGTTCCTTTAACTTTTGATCCCAGTAATATTGTACCTTGTCATACATCCTAACTGTCGTAAATTTATCGACAGAAATGACCATAGCTTTTCCTAAATAACCGCGATTAGGGAAGTGGTCGACAATATCTTTTGCCACTATATTTAAACGCTCATCCCGCTTTAATACTTCATTTGTTTGAGAGTAATAGTTTGCTAGTCGCTCTTCTTCCTCGGCGGTAAGATTTTCATTTTCGATAATTTCAAGATAATCATCGGCTAAAAAGTCATTCGTAAGCCAAACTTCTGGCACTCTTCTTGAATAATATAGTGGCACAGTTGAGCCATCTTCAATGGACTGGGCAAAATTGTATTCACTGACATAATCTCCAAACCACTGATTCGTTAATCGCTTCGAGCCGAGCAACGGTGTTCCTGTGAAAGCTATATATTGTGCGTTTGGCAGGCCTGTACGCATATTTTCAGCCAATGTTTTATATTGGGTACGATGGGCCTCATCGACAATAACGATAATATCATCCCGTTCAGATAAAATAGGAAACTTTTTTCCTTTGTCATAGCGAAACTTCTGAATAAGTGTAAACAAAAATGGCTTATTCGTTTGTAAGTCTTTTCTTAAGGCAGCTCCATTTTTCGGTTGGGCGGATTCTTCTTCCGTAATGACTTCTGTACGGAGGAAGTTTTTATATAATTGATCGTCTAAATCTTGCCGGTCTGTGACCATTAGGAATGTGAAATTCCCTTTTATTTTACGATTAATTTTACTAACATACATGGCCATAGAATATGACTTTCCACTTCCTTGCGTGTGCCAGAAGACCCCTAGCTTTCCACCTAACTTTGCTCTATTTTCAAATGCCTCTATCGCATTGTTTACTCCTAAAAACTGATGGTTCTTAGCCAAAATTTTAACTCGTTTATTTTCATATAGAATAAAATTTTCAACATAATCTAGTAGCTTCTCGTGCTTGAGAAGGTCCTTTAACAAATACTCAATACTCGTTCCTTGTTCGTAAATTTGTTTTCGATTTACTTGTTCATCTTCGCTGGAACGAAGCCATTCAAAGAAGTGGCTATAATTAGCAGTAAAACTACCGATTCTCGTTTCAGTCGCATTTGAAAGGACACAAATTTGATTAAAGAAAAACAATTGTGGAATATCATGAACGTAATCTTGTAAGTTTTTATCGTAAGCCGTTTTTAAGTTTACATCAGAATTTTTAAGTTCAATAAAAACGAGTGGTAACCCATTCACAAAAAGTAACAAGTCTGGTCTACGGTATTGTGTTTTACCTTTAATCCACATTTGCGAAACAAGTGTATAGGTATTTTTTTCCGCTTCATTAAAATCAAGTATGCGAACCGTTTCATATTGTTTTTTACCATCTTGATCAAAGGAAACAGGGATTCCGTTTTTAATTTGTTTATAGCGTTCGTAATTCTCAATTGCTAATTCTTTATCAGAAAAAGGAATACGAAAATCCTTTACAATATCCTGCAAGAGATGTTGCGGTATGTGCGGATTTAATCGGCGTAAACTTTCAAGAAAAATTCTAGGTAAAATAACTTCTTGAACAGAAGCACGACCTGTCCCGTCTGATTCCGTTTCTAAAATATTTAAAGTCGAAAAAACACGCTGTGCACTCATATTCGCATCGATAAAGTGATAGTAATCATCTTTTGTCAATAAATTAATACAAGCCTGCTCAATCATATCTTCCGTAATGATTTTCTTCATGATATGCCTCCTTTACTTTACAGTAATCGTTCCATTCATCAGACGTGGAAGTAATAAGTCACGTTGTTTGGTTAGATTTTGGTTAGTTTCCTTTAATTTTAAAATTAAGTTAATATATTTCTTGACCGAAGAATTAAATTTATTAATAACCGTTTCATTGTACAAAATTTTAATGTTTTTTATATCAAGCGGACTAATATTAGGTTGAGCAGCATTACTATTGCCTATTGAAATTATTTGTTCTTGTATATGAGTTTGCAAAAAAAGAAAGTAGAAAAAAGCCACGTTTTCTATTGGTTTATCACCCAGGAAAAACTTTCCTACCCGTTGATTTACCGTCAATTTATCATAAGCAAAGTATGGAACAAGTGCAATTTTCCCTATTGTTGCACCAGTTAAAGCAATTAATAAATCACCAGGTGATAAGTAAAATTGTTTAGACTTCTCCGCATTTTCAGTTGATACATAAGAAAGAGCACTAAAGTCTAATGTGTTATTTTGTATATCTTTTATTTTAACAACGGGGATTCCTGTCTTTTTCCACCAACTACTTTTAAATGCATATCCCGATTTTAAATCTATAAAATCTCCAATTCTTCTAACTTCCCATCCCTCTGGTATGCCTTTATGAAACTTTGTCTTTTCATAACCAGGAAATCGCATACGGACAAACCATTCTTTATATAACTCTTCAGCTGTTTGCTCTAAAATTTGAATTCTACGATTATTGTTTTCGATTAGCTTGTCATAAGTTGATAGAACATCTGCTATTTTAGTTTGGTAATAAACTGGATAGTCGGGGATAATATATTTTAATATAGCTTTCTTATCTCCCCTTGGCATCTTTGTACCTTTTGATGTTACATCAGCATATTTAAAAAAATTCGAATCGGATAATGCATAATAAATAAATTTTGGACTATAGCCTTTTTTAACTCTTAAAACTAATACATCAGCCGAGGAGCCACCCTCTTTATCTGCAAACCATATTTTTTCAAAGTATAGTCTTATATTCGATATAAGGATATCTTTCGGTTTATAATTTAATACAGTTTTTGAGGTAGGTAAACTATTGGCATTTAAAATCCCACCCTTTTTTTCAATCATATTTTCTGTAGAAATATAATTTTGTTTATTTACTCTTTCCATATCAATTCGGTCGGAAACAAACTCTGCAACGCTTCCTAATTCAATATAATCACTCATACTCAATCACCAGGCTATCTAAATTCTCTTCAATTTGCTTTTCTAATGCTTTTGCTTCTTCATTTAATTGTTTAAACTCTTCATTCAAACCAAACAATTCTTCCTTAAACTCCTCCGCTGTCATACCGTCATCTTCAATGACAACTCCAACATATCTGCCGGGATTGAGTGAATAATCTTGGCCAATGATCCCATCTTCACCTTCGAGTTTTGCTACTTTACATAGTCCGATGACATCTTGATATTTGCCGTTTGGAAAACGTTCTAATAACCAGTCAATTTGCTTTTGAAAATACTTTTCATCTGCTCCCGTTTCTGCTTGATCACGTGCTTCTTCATATTCTTTAATCAGCGCAAAGAAACTATCGCTGTCCCCTTCGTAAAGACGATTGATGATAGCTAAATTTTTAATTTGTTCATCAGAAAACTTACGTAAAGCCCGGTCAACCTGTGTGAATATATTTCGTGCATCAATAAATAAGATTTCATCCTTTTTAGGTTTATTACGGTCAAAAAACCAAAGTGTCGCTGGTAAAGTAACCGTACTAAACATATTAGATGGTAGGGCTACCATCTGTGAAACAATCCCATCTTCAATTAAAGCTTTTCTAATTTCCTTTTCACTATGACCTGCATCTGAAGCAGAGTTTGCCATAACAAGGGATGCACGACCGTTTTCATTTAAGGCTGTCGCAAATTGGTTAATCCATAAGTAGTTGGCATTCGGTACTTTTGGTTTTTTCCCTTTCGTTTGTGGGACGCCATATGCATTAAATCTTTTTTTGTCTTTCACTAAATCTAATTCCACATTATCTACGTTAAATGGTGGATTGGCTAATACATAGTCAAAATTACCAACCGAGTTGTACGGGTCAGCATAATATGAGTTCGCCTCCGTAATCTCACCGCGAATATTGTTTAGGAATAAGTTCATTTTTGCTAACTTTACTGTTTCACCTGTTCGCTCGACACCATAAGCTCTTAAATTAAGGGCTGTTCCACCATTTTTCTCCTTATGTGCTTGAGCATAGTTCGCTACCTGTACGAACATTCCACCTGATCCACAAGCAGGGTCTAATATCTTTCCCTCTGATGGTTGTAATACTTCTACCATATAATGAACAACAGAACGTGGTGTATAGAATTCCCCACCACCTTGCCCTTCTGCGAGTGCAAATTCTCCTAAGAAATATTCATATACTTCTCCGAAAATATCATGTTCTGTATCTACTGGAATATCATTGAAGTTTCTTAATAAACGATTTAAGATTTTGTTGTTATCTTCTGTGCTTAAATCATGATAACTATCTTTAGGTAGAACATCTACAAACTCGGGCGAATATTGTTCAATCCCTTCCATCGCTTCTTTTATTTTATTTGCGATATTTTCTTCTTCACTTAAATTTAGCAAGTATGTATAACGAGCATGTTCAGGTAAATAAAAGCCACATTTTTCAATGGCTATTTCTTCGATTTTCTTTTCCCGTCTTCCACCTTTAAGTGCCTCAAATTCTTGATTGATTTCATCTTCAAATTGTGCATATTTTGCATCTGCGAACTTTAAAAAAATAAGTCCTAGGACAGGTGTTGAGTAAGCTGATGCTTTTAGACCTGTATTTGCACGGAGTTCATCCGCGACTTCCCATAGTTGTTTTTTTAACTGATTTAATGATTCTCTATCCATCCAATCTTCCTCTTTTCATCACATTCATTTATTAGTTTTAAATTCCAAAATATCATCCACACGACAGTTCAAAGTCCTACAAATCTTTTCAATGCTCTCAAGTGAAATATATTCATTTCTTTTCATCCGAGTTGTAATATTCCCCGAATAACCTGCTTGTTTTTCTAGTTCTCTTGTTGTCATATTTCGTTCATCTAATAAGTGAAATAACTTTTCATAACGTACACCCATTTCACTTCCTCCTTATCTTGAACGACTTCTTTTTACCTATCTATTATCATATCACGAAGACGTGAAGCAGTCACTTGAAACTATGATATTCGTCTATTTTAGTCAGTTTAAAAAGAACTGATTTTCTTTTTTTAAAAAAGGGGTTCGAATCGGTCAAATTTTTCGCATATAGGTGAGGGACATATTTACAACTGCGAAATTTGTCAAAAGGTTCATAAGTGAAAATTGATTAGGCAAACGAACAGACGATTCATTTCCCTCATCGTTCCTTGACAACTGAATAGCATTAAAAATTTACAGACAAAGGAGGTGTATGTTTTCTGTGAGTGACATTGAAAATATTCCAGCGGAAATGAAAGAGCATGATATATTTTGTTGCTGGAAAGAAGAAATGAGAAATGGAAAGAAAACGAAAGTGCCGTATAACGCAAGGACAGGCAGTCGTGCAAGTTCAAATGATTTAAGCACTTTCTCCTCATATGATGAAGCGGTAAAAGTCATGCATAACTATACTGGCTTAGGTTTTATTGTTAGCCACGACATTTGTGCCATTGACTTAGATGATTGTGTGAGTGAAGCGGGAGAGATAAACGAAATTGCACAAAATGTAATTGCTTATTTTCCGAACTCTTATATCGAGAAAAGTCCGTCTGGAAGCGGACTTCATATTTACTTTAAAGCTTCTAATTTTGATTACGATACAGACATTTACTATATCAACAATCGCAAACTTGGGATTGAAGTTTATATTGCTGAAGTGACAAAACGCTTTCTCACGCTAACAGGTGATGTATTCCAAGATGGGATATTGGAAGATATGACAGATACATTACCACAGTTCTTAGAAGTCTTTATGAAGCGTCCATCTACTGTAAGACAGAATGATGTAGATGAAGCGGTATCGTATTTATCCGATGAATCGGTCATTGAAAAAGCTAGTAAATCTGTCAACCGTGAGAAATTCAGAAAGTTATGGAATGGTAACATTCCAAGTTATGAATCACGAAGTGAAGCAGATTTAGCACTTGCTAGTATTTTAGCCTTTTGGTGTGGACGGGATATTGAACAAATGGACAGATTATTTCGCCAAAGTGGGTTAATGCGAGATAAATGGGATCGTAAACAAAGCAGTACAACCTATGGTCAAATTACCTTAGAAACAGCAAGAAGAAATGTGTTCACGACCTATAAACCATATGGCATTAGTTCGGCAAATGACGATTTTTCAGATGATGAACTTAAGCGACTAAAGACCATGCAACCATTCAAAAACAACCATTATACTTGCACGGATATTGGAAATAGTAATTTATTTGCTGATTATTATAAATCAGTTACCCGCTATATTCCTGAGCGGAAGAAATGGTTCGTCTATAACGGACAAGCTTGGGAAAGTGATACAGGAAATTTGAAGGTCATGCAACTTTGCAAACAGCTTGCCAATCAACTCATGTATTATGCACTTTCGATTGAAGATGAGAACATTCGTAAAACATATATCGATTTTGCGAAGAAATGGCAAGTTAGAAGAAATAGAGAAATCATTCTTCGTGACGCCCAAGATGTGCATCCTATATCCATGAGTGCATTTGATACGAATAAATATTTACTCAACTGTAAAAATGGCACCTTAAACTTACGGACGAATACTTTTCATCCACACTGTTCGGAAGATTTTGTTACAAAAATTGCAGGTGTGCATTATGATCCACTCGCAAGATGTAAACGTTGGGAACAATTCGTTCACGAAGTGATGAGTGGTGATGTAGAAAAAGCAACATTTTTTCAGAAGTGTCTCGGTTATGCCCTAACAGGCGATACCCGCTATGAAACGATGTTTATTTTATTTGGTGCAACAACTCGTAACGGAAAAGGAACATCGATGGAAACGTTCTTGAAAATATGTGGTGATTATGGAAAAACAAGCCGTCCTGAAACGATTGGCATGAAAATCAATAGCAGCAGTTCCGCACCGTCTGAAGATGTCGCAAGACTAGCTGGTTCACGTTTTGTAAATATAAGTGAGCCAGATAAGAAGTTAACCTTAAGTGCGGCCCTGCTTAAAACGCTGACTGGGAATGACACGATTAATGCCAGATTCTTGCATGAGAATAGTTTCGAATTTAAACCACAGTTCAAGCTATTCATCAACACAAATCACTTACCGCATGTAACGGACTTAACCTTACTCACGAGTGGGCGTGTGAAAATCATTCCTTTTGAACGTCACTTTGAAGCATGGGAACAAGATAAGCATTTAAAATCAACCTTCTCTAAAGCGGAAAACTTAAGTGGCATTTTGAATTGGGCGATTGAAGGTTATCAAAAATTACAAGAAACAGGCTTTGATGTACCAACTTCGGTACAAGATGCAACGTTAGCCTATCATCGTGAGAACGATAAAATCGGCTTATTTATTGAAGAACAGCTAACAGAAGATATTAATGGTGAAGAACGAACAGCAGCACTTTATGAAGCTTATCAAAGTTGGTGTTACGCCAACGGATATTATGTTGAGAACGCTCGTAACTTTAATAGTGCTTTATCAAATGCTGGACAAGTCGTACGGAAAAGACCACGTACAGGTGGTGAGAAAACCACATTGTTTTTAGGCTATACCTTAAAAGAAGGACAAGAATTTTTAAGGTAAGTTTACTGGGCAGCTTGTGGCAAGTATTATCGTTAGTTTCCTATATAGAAGTTCTTATAGAGAATTACCTTAAACCCTTGCCACATATCGCCCCAATAGTATAAAACCTGTGTTTATTTGAGAAAGGAGTTTTGCCATGCTTGGAACGTACGCACTTTACAAGAACGAACATGACTTCTATACAGCTCGCCCTTTCAGCGGGAACAGTTTACGAGTATTAGAAGAAACAAACTGTGATTACTATATGACAATTGATACAAATGGTATCGCAGTCCATGCACGAAAAGACAAACAGGCATTAAAAGAATTGCTCATACACTGTCCGAAGTGCCGAGCATTTCTTATTAGAAAGCACTCTGCCTTTAACAACGCAAGAACACAAGCGTTTCAATGTATCATCTGTCACTTAAAACCGTAAAGGGTAACCACCTTTTGTGGACACCCTTTCTAAACGATGTTTTGTTGGCCCCTAGGGGGATAAGAATCTCTAACATCTTTTACTTGGACAACGGGCGAGGTACGTCACGCAAAAAGTTGCGATTTCAAAGAGGGTATATAGGCTGTCGGTCAATACGACAGCCTTCCATAAAGGGATATTCATCTGCGTATATCCCTATTAATTAAAATCATTAGGAGGAAAATAATTATGTTTATATTAGAAAATGAAGTATACACAAATTTTTGGAATGCTATGAAAGGAAAAGAATACGACCGAAGTGTTTTAGCATCTATCACTGACAATGGTAGCTCAGCTTTACCAGAACAATCATTAAAGCAAGTCAATGAAACAATTAAGGAAGAGAATATCTTCCGTAAATTGGGAACAGTCGTTCAAACAGAAGGTCCAGACGGTGTAATTCATGCCGTTACCTCAACAGGTGAAGCAGAAATTGTCGCAGAGGGCGAAAGTATTTCAGAAAGTAATGACACGATTCAACCCTTTAAAATTAATATTTTTAAAATCGCTAGTATGTCGAGATTGAAAAAGTCTTTTATTTTAGACACGCAATTTGATTTAGAGAAGTATCTATGTATCGATTTTGCCAAACGATTCGGACGTGCGGAAGAAGATAAATTCTTAAATGGAGATGGACAAGCAGAACCGCAAGGTCTTCTGCTGAGAGATGCTGCTGTCACAACTGGTGAAGCTGGAGCAATTAGTTATGATGATCTAGTCAATTTATATTTTAGTGTAGATGTACACTATCGTAAAAACTCTGTGTTTATGATGAGTGATGAAACAGCTATGCACTTACGAAAATTAAAAGATGAAAATGGATTACCTATATTTAATGACAATCAACAGACTATCTTTGGTAAACCTGTTCATATTTCAGCATATATGCCAACGGTAGAGTCAGGAAAGAAAGCTATTTTGTTTGGTGACCTAGCCTACTTTTGGGTCATTGAGCGTCAACCAATCGCTATAAAAATGTTAACAGAATTATATAGTCGAACAAATGAAATTGGCTATCTGGCACATGAACGAGTAGACGGACAGCTGATTCATCCAGATGCAATTCAAATCTTGCAAATAAAATAAGTTAAACTGCTGACCCCACTTTTGGGGTCAGTGAATTATTAATATTCGCTAAGTCCAATAATGGACTTGGGAAGGAGCAATTTTATGTCAAAGGATACTTCGATGAGATTCATAGAAAGGCAGATTGATAAAATCACCTATTTAATAGAAGTAAAAGAAAGCAAAATAGCACAAGAAACGGTTTATCAAAAGTTGAAGAGACGCATAGAAAATGATGCCAAACAAGTGTCACATCAATCTTTACATTGTGTTAATTATAACGATAATAAGTCGACTTCTTCAAGTTAGTACGGTAATATACACAGTACGAAACCGCTTGAAGACTGTCGGAAAGGAAGGTAAATATGTTTAGACAGTCCATGATGGAACAACCAATTAATCATTATTCAGCGATTCGTACTGATTCAGAAAAGGTAACAGCACTTTATTGTAGATTATCAAGAGATGATGAACTTGCAGGTGATTCAAATAGTATTGTGAATCAAAAGGCTATCTTGCAGAAATATGCGGAAGATCATGGATTTTATCCGACACAGTTTTATGTCGATGATGGGTTTAGTGGAACAACTTTTGACCGCCCAGACTTTAATCGAATGATTGCCGATGTACAAGCAGGTGTAGTTAATACGGTTATTATTAAAGATATGTCACGCTTCGGACGAGATTATTTGAAAGTTGGCTATTATACAGAAGTTGTCTTTCCTGAAGCCGATGTGAGATTTATTGCCATTAATAATGGCATCGATAGTGCCAATCAGCAAGACAGTGACTTCACACCGTTTTTAAATATTATTAATGAATGGTATGCAAAAGATACAAGTAAGAAGATACGAGCAAGTTTTCAATCGAAAGGACAATCAGGAAAACCACTCTCGACAACAGCACCTTACGGGTATTTAAAGCACCCTGAGGATAATACGAAGTGGATTGTCGATGAAGAAGCAGCAGAGGTTGTTCGCTTAATATTCAAACTATGTATGTCTGGACTTGGCCCAACACAAATTGCAAGAGAATTAACAGAAAAGAAAATTACTGTGCCAAGTGTCCACATGAGAAATAAAGGTGTTAATATTGCAGCACGTGCGCCTAGCGTTCCTTACGCATGGCAAGGGCGGTCAGTTGCCAATATATTAGAAAAAAAAAGAATATCTTGGACATACAGTCAACTTTAAAACTCGTAAGCAATCCTATAAAACGAATAAAAAAATATGGAATGACCCTGAAGATTGGGCAGTGTTTAAAAATACCCATGAAGCAATCATTGATGAAGAATCATGGCGGATTGTTCAAAAAATACGAGAAGGAAGACGTAGACCAACAAAGTTCGGACCAATGAGCGTCTTATCTGGCATGTTGTTTTGTGCAGACTGCGGTGCTAAACTTTATCAAGTTCGAAGCAAAAGAATACCTAAGCACTTGGAATATTTCGTTTGTGCGACTTACCGAAAACAAAAAGGTATGTGTAGTTCACATCGGATTCGGAATCAAGTCGTAGAAGAACTTCTTCTTGAAGATTTAAAACGCATTACAGCTTTTGCGAGAAATCATGAAGAAGAATTTACACAAGTTGTCCTTGAGCAATTCGAACATGACTTGTCACAAAAGCAGAGAAAAGATAAGAAGGAATATGAGGAAGCAAAGGCAAGAATTCAGTCTCTTGATACGATTATTGAAAAGCTTTATGAAGACAATGTTTTCGGGAAGATTTCCGATGAACGCTTCCGTAAAATGTCTGCAGGGTATGAAGCCGAGCAGAAAGCGTTAAAAGAAAAAGTATTGACAATTAGCCTGCAACTAAATAAAGCACGTGAGAACATCATGAACACAAATCATTTTCTGCAATTAGTGAGAAGACATACAGAAATCAGTACAATCAGTCCTGAATTAATCAGAGAGTTTATCGATAAGATTATCGTTTATCAAGCTGAAAAAGTAGACGGTAAACAAGAACAACGCATTGAAATTTATTACAATTGTATCGGAGCAATTAACAATGTCCCCAATGTGTAGTTGTAACCTAGTTGATTGGAACGTAAGGTGGCGACTCCAGCGGGAATAGCATGAGTCCGAAAATCCTTATTGTGACACGACAGTGGAACAATAAGAGTTGAGGCCATGCCCGCGGAAAGCGTCCACCTGAAGTGGAAATCAACTGTGTTAGAAGGCAAAAGAAAAAGCATAGCCGCAAAACTCACGACTATGCCAATTTTTAAAAACTAATTCATCACTACGAGCAACATTCTTAAGGGGACTACTTTTTATTTCATCGAAAGCTAGATTATCAGATTATTTCCAATAATTATTCGCAGCAGCTACAGTTTGAAAATGAATTGCTACTACTTGGGAGGCGAGGGTAAGGCTATCCGCATTACTTGCATATTCAGGTCTGAGTTTTTCTCTCATTTCTGCGGAAGTTTGTGTGTACGCAACTCCTTTTCTAGCTAGTTTTAGTGCAAGTTCGAACCCTTCTTGTGGGGTATCTGTATGTAAGCTTGTCAACCAATCAGCCATATAATCATCTCCTTTTATAAATAATAAAATAATCAGTATAAATTTTCAAAGATTTTCTTTTGAAAATTACAAAAATTATTCTTTATTTAAAAAGTTAATGTAATAAGGGAAATAAGTATATGAATGTCTTTTAAAAAATATAAATTAGAACTACATTGCATAGAAGAAGAACATTGAGTAAATGGTAAACATAAGTAAATAATAGTGGTTAAAAATATATGTGAATAAGACGGATAAAATATTGGTGTTTATTATATTTCCATAGTATAATTTACAAATGGATTTTAACGATTTGAAAAATTCCCGTCCGCGCGGGGTCTCCATAATATAGAAATAAAAAAATATAAATAATTTATTTTGTAGGGGAATAAAGAGAAATGTACCAAATTGTCTGATGGCAATCTTGGTAGATTTTTTATTTTGTACACAAGTGGACTGTCATAATTCGGGGAGTAGGTGAATGTAATGACCAAAAAAAATATATCATTAGTTATTTTATTATTGAATTTATTTATTGCTTTTATGGGAATTGGCTTAGTAATTCCTGTATTACCAACGATCATGAATGAATTACATTTAACAGGTTCGATGGTTGGTTATTTGGTGTCAGCATTTGCTATTATGCAATTACTTGTTTCCCCGATTGCTGGCCAATGGGTTGATAAATTTGGGCGAAAAAGAATGATTGTTATTGGTTTAATCATTTTCAGTTTTTCTGAATTATTATTTGGACTAGGTAAAGTAGTGGAAGTGCTATTTATTTCCCGTTTACTTGGAGGAGTGAGTGCAGCGTTTATTATGCCGGCTGTAACTGCATTTATTGCAGATATTACAACATTAGAAACACGTTCCAAAGCAATGGGATATATGTCGGCTGCCATTAGCACCGGATTTATCATTGGTCCAGGAATCGGTGGTTTTTTGGCCGTTCTTGGCACTCGGGTTCCATTTTTTGTAGCAGCAGTTTTTGCTTTAATTTCTGCCTTAATATCATTTCTATTGTTAAAGGAACCTGAGAGATATAAAGCTGGTATGATTAAGGAAAAAACGACAGGATTAAAGCGGATGTTTAATCCATTATATTTTATTGCACTTTTAATTATATTTATCTCTTCTTTTAGTTTGGCAGCATTTGACTCATTGTTTAGCTTATTTGTCGATCATAAATTCGGTTTTACCCCTAAAGATATCGCGGTCATCATTTCCGGTGCAGGTATTGTAGGTGCAATATCTCAAGTAGCATTATTTGATATTTTAACGAGAAAATTTGGGGAAATTA
>Ga0209487_1003073_pt1 | contig 13268 bp, 12 predicted proteins | sample Poulit2012_FD_187524 | JGI IMG/M metagenome (GOLD analysis project Ga0209487, IMG submission 187524) | Agricultural soil microbial communities from Georgia to study Nitrogen management - Poultry litter 2012 (SPAdes) (version 2) | ecosystem: Environmental > Terrestrial > Soil > Agricultural land... | reverse complement strand
AAAGTTTTCACATAATCAGCAACTGATGTTTTTGCATCTTTAATGAAAGCTTGGTGAACCAAAGTATTGTCTTTGAAATATCTTTGAAGTTTACCTTCAACGATTCTATCGATCATATTTTCTGGTTTACCTTCTTGGATCAATTGATCTTTAGCAATTTCTCTTTCTTTAGCTATGATATCTTCAGAAACTTCATTTTCGTTCAAAGCAATTGGATTCATAGCAGCAACTTGCATAGCTACTTCTCTTGCAGCTTCTTCAGCTCCATCAACTTTCTTAGAAAGTGCAGCTACAGCAGCAATTTTATTTCCAGCGTGGATATATGCATTTACCAATTCACCTTCGATGATTTGGAAAGTTCCAATTTCTATTTTCTCACCAATAACACCTGTTTGTTCAATAAGTTTTTCACTAACAGAAATTCCATCGATAGAAGCATTCATAAACTCCTCTTGGTCTTTACTGTTAAGAGCGATATCTGCTAACTTTTGTGCCAATGCAACGAAATCGTCATTTTTAGCAACAAAATCAGTTTCACAGTTCAAAGAGATGATTACACCTTTGGTCATATCATCATTAACTTTAGCGATTACTGCACCTTCTACGCTATCTCTATCAGCTCTTTTCGCAGCTACTTGCTGTCCTTGTTTACGAAGAATTTCAATTGCTTTATCAAAATCCCCAGCGGCTTCTTCCAAAGCTTTTTTAGAATCCATCATTCCAGCTCCGGTTGCATTACGAAGTTTACTTACTTCTGCGGCAGTTGCTTTATACATTGCTATTTAAATTTTAAGTTATTATTGATTTCAAATTAAAAATGTAGCTCTTCCTCTTTCGAAAGAACTACATTCTAAATCCTTATATTCTGTTTGAATTAAGTATTTTAATATTATTCTTTCGAGTCTGTTTCAGCGGTTGCTTGAGACTCTTCTTTATTATCTTTAGCTCTTTCTCTTTCAGCTTTCCTGGTATCCAAACCTCTTTGAACAGCTGCAACTACATGTGTCAAAATCGTATCTACTGATTTTGAAGCGTCATCGTTTGCTGGAATAGCAAAGTCAACTTCTCTTGGATCAGTGTTTGTATCGACCATTGCAAAGATTGGAATGTTCAATTTTTGAGCTTCGTTCAATGCGATTTGTTCTCTTACTGTATCAACAATAAAAATTGCTGAAGGTAAACGAGTCATATCTGAAATCGAACCTAAGTCTCTTTCCAATTTAGCTCTTTGACGATCAACTTGTAGTCTTTCCTTTTTTGAAAGTGTTTCGAAAGTACCGTCTTTCTTCATTCTGTCGATGGAGTTCATTTTCTTAACTGCTTTACGAATAGTAACGAAGTTAGTCAACATTCCTCCCATCCAACGCTCGGTAATGTATGGCATATTTACACTTTCCGCATGCTTAGCTACTACTTCTTTCGCTTGTGATTTAGTGGCTACGAATAAGATTTTTCTTCCTGAAGCAGCTATTTTCTCCAATGCATTGCATGCTTCTTCTAATTTCACTGCAGTTTTGTGCAGGTCTATGATATGGATACCGTTTTTCTCCATGAAGATATACGGTGCCATATTTGGGTTCCACTTTCTTGTCAAGTGCCCAAAATGAACGCCAGCGTCCAAAAGTTCTTTTACATTTGCTCTTGCCATTTTCTTTGTTTTTTAGTTTACGTTCCGCCTAATCAGCAAGCAATATTGAAGTGGTTGATATGATCTCGCCTCCAACATTTAGATGCTAAACTAACCGGAAAATGGTTATTATTGATTTTAAAAAATTAACGTTTAGAGAATTGGAATTTCTTACGAGCTTTCTTCTGACCGTATTTTTTACGCTCAACCATTCTCGAATCTCTTGTAAGTAATCCTTCAGGTTTTAATTGAGACCTGAATTCTTCATCAACCTTACAAAGTGCTCTTGAAATACCTAAACGTATAGCCTCTGCTTGACCAGTGATACCACCTCCGTAAACTTTTACGTCTACATCATATTTTCCTTTGGTACCAGTCACCGCAAATGGTTGCTCTACTTTATATTGTAATACATTAGTAGTTAAATAGTTATTTAACTCTCTTCCGTTAATTGTAATTTCGCCTGATCCTTCTTGCAAGTAAACTCTCGCTACAGAAGTCTTTCTTCGGCCTATAGTGTGAACAATTGCCATAATTATAAATATGCGTTAATGTCTATTGATTTCGGTTTTTGAGCTTCATGTGGATGCTCCTCTCCAGCATAAATATATACGTTAGTCAAAATTTGTTTTCCTAATCTGTTCTTAGGCATCATCCCGTAAATTGCCGTATGAATTAAACGACTTGGGTCTCTATCGTATATTTGCTGAGCCGTCAAGCTTCTTTGACCTCCAGGATAACCAGTATAACGTAGGTAAACTTTGTCCTCCCACTTATTTCCGGTCATTACGATTTTATCAGCATTGACAACAACAACATTGTCTCCACAATCAACATGAGGAGTGAAGTTTGTCTTATGCTTCCCTCTTGCTATTTTTGCAACTGCAGAGGCCAATCTACCTAAAGTCTGACCTGTTGCGTCAACTTTCACCCACTCTTTCTGAGCAGTCTCTTTATTAGCTGATATTGTTTTATAACTTAACGTATCCACTGTATTGATTTTTAATATATTATACTAACTCGAATAAAATTCGGGTTGCAAATGTATGAATTCATTTTTATTTACACAAATGCTTCTCGATTTTTTAAATATAATTTGCAAAAGTACAACTATTTTAATTCTAAACACATATTTAATACATAGCTTTTGCTTTTTTATTAATTTTTATTTTGTTTTGCATCTGATTAAGTCTTGTCTCGCTTTAAAATCACCATTTGACAAATGCTACATTTCTTTTGGTAGAGATATCAAACAAATTTTTTATTTTTGCTAACAGTTAAATTAATTATGCAAACACAAACAGAAAATAAACTTTCATTCGAACAATTTAAAAAACAAATACTCGACGACTTCAGATTGGCTGCAATGTCACGTGAAGTGAGTATTTTGGGTAGAAGAGAAGTTTTAACAGGAAAAGCTAAATTCGGAATTTTTGGGGACGGCAAAGAACTCCCTCAAATCGCAATGGCAAAGGTATTTAAAAACGGAGACTTCCGCTCTGGATATTATAGAGACCAAACTTTTATGTTCGCCATTGGTGAATTGAGCCTTTCTGAATTTTTCGCACAATTATATGCAAACACTGATTTGGAAAAAGAACCTTCATCTGGTGGACGTCAAATGACTTCTCACTTTGCTACGCGTTCGTTGAACGAAGATGGTTCTTGGAAAAAATTGACAGAACAAAAAAATTCAAGTGCAGATATTTCACCTACAGCTGGACAAATGCCAAGACTGTTGGGATTAGCACAAGCATCAAAATATTATAGAGAAATCCCTCAAGCTGACAAAGAACAAAATTTCTCTGTCAATGGAAACGAAATCGCTTTTGGTACCATCGGTGACGCAAGTACTTCTGAAGGACTTTTCTGGGAAACTATTAACGCAGGTGGCGTTTTGCAAGTGCCCATGATCGTTTCAATTTGGGACGATGGATACGGTATCTCAGTTCCGGCAGAATACCAAAGAACAAAAAGTGATTTGAGTGAACTACTTTCTGGTTTTCAGAAAACCGAAAATGAAAGAGGTTATGAAATTATCTCCGCCAAAGCTTGGGACTACCCTAATCTGATCAAAGCTTACGAAAAAGCTGAAAAGTTGGCCAGAGAAAAACATATCCCTTGTATCGTACACGTTAAAGAATGTACACAACCACAAGGTCACTCAACTTCAGGCTCACACGAAAGATATAAATCCAAAGAGAGATTGGAATGGGAAAGTGAATTCGATGGAATTGCTAAATTCAAAGAGTGGATTTTGAATTTTAGAAACAATGACAATAGCATTGCCACGGAAGAAGAATTAGACAACATCTTATCGGAAGTTAAAAAAGAAGTTAGAGCCGCTCAGAAAGAAGCATGGAATAACTACTTAAATCCTCTATTGGAATTAAAAGATAAAGCCATTGAACTTTTGAATCAATTGGCAGATTTTAGCCCAAACAAATCTTTTATTCAGGCTGAAATCAATCAATTAAAACCAAAACAAATTCCTTTCAAAAAGGATATTTATAGTTCAGTTAGAAAAGCGATTCGCATCAGCAGAGGTGAAAACTCCTCAGCCAAAAGTCAATTGCTGCAATGGTTCAACGATCAAATGGCTATCGAAAAAAACATCTATTCTTCGCATTTGTATAGTGAATCTGAATCAAATGCTTTGACTATTGAAAAAATCGATCCTGTATATCCTGAAGAACCGAAACTTGAAGATGGACGTGTAATTCTTAGAGATAATTTCGAAAAAATATTTAGTCAGACCGACAATGTATTGATATTCGGAGAAGACACTGGATATATTGGTGATGTAAACCAAGGACTTGAAGGTTTACAAGCTAAATTTGGAGCAACGAGAATAAGCGATACTGGTATTCGAGAAGCTACCATCGTTGGTCAAGGCATCGGTTTAGCCATGAGAGGTTTGAGACCGATTGCTGAAATTCAATATTTGGATTACGTATTGTATGGGTTGCAATTGATGTCCGATGATTTAGCGACGGTTCAATACAGAACAAAAGGTGGTCAAAAAGCACCGGTTATAATTCGTACGAGAGGACATAGACTGGAAGGAATTTGGCATGCAGGTTCACCTATGGGAGGAATCTTGAATTTAGTCAGAGGGATGTACGTTTTAGTACCACGCGATTTGACCAAAGCCGCTGGATTTTATAATACTTTGTTGCAGTCCGACGAATCTGCAATTGTAGTTGAGAGTTTGAATGGCTATCGTTTGAAAGAAAAAATGCCGAGCAATTTAGGAGAATTCACTACTCCCATAGGTGAAGTAGAAATCACTCGTGAAGGTAGCGATGTAACATTGGTGACTTATGGATCAACTTGGAGAATTGTCAACGAAGCTGCTAAAGAATTGTCGCAATTAGGCATTGAAGCCGAAGTGATAGACGTTCAATCTTTATTGCCATTCGATTTGAAACACGATATTTCTGAAAGTTTGAAAAAAACCAATCGTTTAGTAATTATTGATGAAGATGTTCCTGGAGGTGCTTCAGCATTTATATTGCAACAAATTTTAGAAGAACAAAATGGATATTTCCACTTGGACAGCAAACCTTTAACCATTACTGCAAAAGCTCATAGACCTGCTTATGCAACGGATGGTGATTATTTCTCAAAACCATCTATAGATGATGTGGTGGAACAAGTTTATGAACTTATGAGAGAAACGAATCCAAGTAAATTTCCAGATTTATTTTAAATAAATACACAAAATAATTATAAAAAGTCCGCGCCTATAGCGGACTTTTTTTGATTGAACTCTACCTTAAAGCCTCACTATCTGGCTCTGTGTGCACTAGAACATCAGCAATCTCAGGAATCTTTTTTTGAATTTCATTCTTTAAATCATGAGCAATTGTATGACCTTCTCTCACTGAAATATCTCCAGAAACGACCATATGTAAATCTACATAAAAAGTCATTCCCATCTTTCTCACATGACATTTTTCCGTTGCAATCACTCCTGGAACATTTAAAGAAATCTCTCGAATTTCATCGATCATTTCATCGTACAATTGTTCATCTGAAATTTCACCTAACACTGGCCTAAATATTCTAAAGGCATTGTAAGCAATAATCCCTGAAGCTATTAAAGCAGCCCAGTCATCTGCTGATTCATAACCTTCGCCCAATAGAATTGCAATAGAAATTCCTATAAATGCCATAACAGATGTGATCGCATCACTTCTATGATGCCATGCATCTGCTTTCAAAGAAGAACTATTAGAAATCTTACTTTTTCTGATGACATATTGAAATGAAAACTCTTTGAAAATGATGATTCCCGCCAAAACATAAAGTGTGAAAACCTTTGGGGTTTCGTGAGGAGTTTGAATATTTCTAATACTTTCTATGGCAATTACTGTCGCTGAAATCAACAAAAAACCAATGACTGCAAAAGTTGAAATAACTTCATATCTTCCATGTCCATACGGATGATTTTCGTCGGGCGGTTTGGAAGAATATTTCAATCCAACCCAAACTAAAACCGATGAAAGTACATCAGCTGAAGACTCAATTGCATCTGCAATTAATGCATAAGAATTTCCAAAAAAACCTGCCAGAAATTTGATAATTACCATCAACAAATTTCCGAAAATGCTAAAAAAAGACGTTCTTATGGCGGTTTTAGATTTCATTTCAGCAAATATTCATCGGTACATTTCAATTTTTATCAAATGTAATATATAATATATATGAGCCTATATTTTTATTAATTATTTTATCGTTAAAATCTCATTTTTTTCTAAATACAGGGTTAATTTCATATAATTTTAGAAAATACTTTTGTATTTTACGCCACCTTGGAATAGACAGAATTTATGGCGTATATTTTAGTTATTACTTTTATTATTGCTTTCTTGATTTTATTTTCAGGAAAATTAATTCCACCTAAATTTTACAAGCTTTTTGCATTGTTTCCATTAGGGCTTTTTTCCTATTTCTTGTATTATTTATTTCGTTTACAAAACGAGGGTGAAATTCTAATTCGATACGACTGGATTCCTCAGTTGGGAATCAATTTGAATTTCAAATTGGATGGTTTATCGCTACTTTTCGCTTTATTGATCACAGGAATAGGTGCTTTAATTTTCTTCTATTCATCCGAATATTTAAAAAAAGAAAAATATATCAATCGATTTTTTAGTTATTTGACTTTGTTCATGGGCGCAATGTTAGGCCTCACCTTGTCTGATAACTTAATTTCGATTTTTGTCTTTTGGGAGTTGACCAGTATTTCATCCTTTTTTCTAATTGGATTTAACAATCAAGAAGATGAATCGAGAAACAGTGCGCTAAGAGCATTATTAATTACTGGTTTGGGAGGTTTCTTCTTATTGACCGGTTTTTTATTGATAGGAAATGTCGCAGGAACTTATTCAATTCAGGAATTATTATCCTCTGCTGATTTCATTCAAAACAACTCTCAATTCATTGCGATTTTAGTTTTTATATTCATTGGAGCTTTCACTAAATCCGCTCAATTTCCATTTCACTATTGGTTGCCTGGAGCAATGGCCGCACCTACTCCAGTTTCTGCATATCTGCATTCCGCAACCATGGTAAAAGCTGGAATTTATATTTTGGCTCGATTTTCACCCATCTTAAATGACGGAGTGGTTTGGTCTCAAACATTGATGATTGTTGGAGGAATCACTATGGCATATGGTGCTTTTCATAGTATTTTCAGAACTGATTTAAAAGCTATTTTAGCTTATACAACGATTTCCGCCTTAGGAATTATAGTATTTTTATTAGGAATTGGAACTGAGTTTGCTATTTATGCAGCTGTTACTTTCATTTTGGTTCACGCCCTTTATAAAGCAGCTTTATTTTTAACTGCAGGAGTTATACAACACGCGGTCGACACAAGAGATGTGTCCAAAATTTCGGGACTTGGAAAATACATGCCAGTGGTAGCGATTGCTTCATTGATAGCTGCGTTTTCGAGTGCTGGCGTTCCTTTGACTTTTGGATTTTTGAGCAAAGATTTAATTTATGAAGCAACTCTGAATTCACCTCGTTGGTCCATATGGGTAACGGTTTTGGCTGTTGGATCCAATGCTTTGATTGCAGGTGCAGGTTTTTTAGCTGGAATCAAACCTTTTATAGGTAAACTTCCAACCACTCAATTAGAAGTTCACAAACCTAAATTCCCCATGTGGATTCCTATAGTAATTTTGAGTTCATTGAGTTTAATTTTTGGGTTGAAGCCTTCTTTGGCTGACAACTCAATTTTAAAACATACTTATTTTAGTGTTAGTGGAGTAATTACAGATTTATATCTAAAAGTTTGGCATGGATTCAATACAGTTTTTATTTTGAGTTTAATAACCATAGGACTTGGAATCATTTTATTTGTATTCAATAGGTACATCAGAGCAATTTTACAGAACATAGAAAAGTTCGAATCAATTTCTCCTAAGCAAATCATAGAAACTATAGCTTTGAGCATCAAAAGATTTGCTTTTTTCTATACGCGAATGATGCACAATGGTTACTTAAGGAATTATCTGATGGTCATTATAGTTTTCATCACTGTTTTAACTGGTTATCGATTTTTCACTACCATACCATTTCATTTAGAAATTAGAAACATCACTCAATTTGAAACACATGAATTAATCATATTTATCATCATGGTAACTGCAGTGTTTTTCACCATTCGAGCAAATTCAAAACTAATTGCAGTTGCGAGTATGGGGATCATTGGATTTGCGATGTGTTTAATTTTCGTATTGTATGGAGCCCCAGATTTAGCCATGACTCAATTTACCATCGATACATTGACAGTGGTTTTATTCGTATTGATTTTATACAAACTTCCACCTTTTTTAACATTCAGGAACAATAAGATCATCGGTAGAGATGCAATTATATCGCTAAGCTTTGGAACTTTGATCATGTTGATCGCTATGGAATCATTGTTATTTCCGGCGGACAAAACTTTGAGTCACTTTTACGCAGACAATGCGTATGTATTGGCCAAAGGAAAGAACGTAGTAAACGTAATATTGGTTGATTTTAGGGGAATTGATACCATGGTAGAGTCGATTGTTTTATCGATCGCTGCGATGGGAGTATTTGGATTATTAAAATATAAAGGAATTCATGAAGAAGCAGATTAAAAAAGAGGATAAAGACAATCAGAAAGTTGATATCGATTTAATTATTCTAAAAACATCGACAAATTATTTGATTCCATTGTTATTGATGGCATCACTTTTTGTATTGTTGAGAGGTCACAATCTTTCAGGTGGAGGATTTGTAGGAGGCTTGATTGCTTCCATTGGATTTGTTTTACATTCATTTGCACATTCGGTTGAAAATACTTTAAAGCTATTTAAATATCATCCCCGAATGCTAATTCCAGTGGGTTTATCCCTTTCGTTAATCAGTGCATTTTTACCGGTTTTAAGTGGACAAGCCTTTTTCAAAGGACTTTGGACAGAAGGAACCGTGAGTGTTTTAGGGAAAGTTGGAACTGCTTTATTTTTTGATTTAGGCGTTTACATCGTGGTAATTGGAGTTACATTAACTATTTTATTTACAATTCGAGAGACTGTTTGATATATGGAGATATTGTTATTACTATTGGTTGGCGTATTGTATTCAGCAGGGATTTTTCTCATGCTGAGGCGCAGTATGGTTAAATTATTATTGGGTTTAATTCTCATTGGGAATGGCGTCAACGTGTTGATATTTTTAACCGGTGGATTGACCCGTGGAAAACCACCGATTATCAATGAAGCCGAGCCAACATTTACTGATATATATGCTGATCCAGTGCCGCAAGCTTTGATTTTAACAGCAATTGTCATCAGCTTTGCATTGACTGCATTCGCGATCATCTTATTGAAAAAAGTATATGAAACCACTGGATCTGATGATTTAGATTCATTAAACGTTGAGGATTTAGACATATGATTACAAATTTCATATTAGCGCCGATTTTAATGCATTTGTTGACAGCAATTTTATTGTTGTTCACTTTAAAATATATCAGACTTCAAAAAATCATCAGTGTAGTAGGAAACTTTTTGGCTTTTCTACTTTGTATTCGATTGTTTTATGCAACTGACAAATACAATTATCTCATCGTTCAAGTCGGTGATTGGCAAGCTCCATTTGGAATTATATTCGTTTCAGACACTTTGAGTTCGATCATGACGCTATTGACTGCAATTGTGAGTTTGACCGTTGGTATTTATTCTACAGCTGCAATCAATACAAGTCGGATTCGATTTGGTTATTTCATGAATTTCCATTTTTTGGTCATGGGATTGCTGGGAGTTTTCTTAACGGGCGATATATTTAACTTATATGTATGGTTTGAAATTGTAATTATTTCATCCTTTGTTTTGTTGACTTTAGGCGGAAAGAAAATGCAAATGGAAGGAGCTATCAAATATGTAAGTATAAACATGTTGGCTTCTACAATATTTTTGACGGCGATTGGAATACTATATGGCATCACGGGAACTTTGAATATGGCTGATTTAGCAATAAAAATCAATCAGGTAGAAAATGAGGGTTTAGTTTCCGTTACAGCCTTATTGTTCTTGGCTGGATTTGGTATAAAATCTGCAATTTTCCCAATGTATTTCTGGCTTCCATCATCTTATCATACACCACCTTCGGCTATTGCAGCAATATTTGGAGGTTTGTTGACCAAAATGGGAGTTTATGCTTTGATTCGAACATTTACTTTGATTTTTCAACCCGATGATTTCATCAAAACGGTATTCATTGTTTTAGCAATAATGACTTTAGTGACCGGTGGTTTAGGGACAATCAATAAGAAAAGTGTTCGCCGAATGATTTCTTATTTGATAGTTTGTCATATCGGTTATTTGATCATAGGATTAGGATTGTACACAGAATTAGCTTTTGTGGGAGTGATATTTTACCTGATTCACGATGTAGTTGTTAAGAGTAATTTATTGATGATTACTGGAATTTTTCATAAGATTAGAAATACGATAGATATGACTCGATTGGGAGGATTTGGTAAAGATTATCCAAAAATCTCATTTATCATAGCAATTGCTATGTTTTCATTGGCTGGAATTCCTCCTTTGTCAGGATTTTGGCCTAAGATTCAACTGTTTGGCGAGTCATTAAAAGCAGAGCAATATGCATTATTAGGTGCAATAATTTTTGCAAGTTTTGTAACTTTATATGTGATTGCAAAAATGTGGTCAGAAGTGTTTTGGAAGGATTCTCCTAAGCGATTGACAGAAGATATCGATCGATTTGCACCTTTGCGTTTGAGCAAAAAAGTAGCTTTGATTGGCCCAATAGTGGTTTTATCTTGTATATCTTTATTCATAGGTTTAAATGCTGGAGAAATTTACAGTTTGGCCGAAAAAACAGCAAAAGAATTAATGAATCCAAGTCTTTACATAGATGCGGTATTAAATGGAGTTTTTGAAAGATGATTAAAAATTTTTTACTTAACATATTACTTACTTTAGTTTGGATTGCTCTGACCGGACAATTGAATTATGCCAACTTTTTATTTGGTTTTGTCATCGGTTTTGAAATTCTATGGCTATTGGTAAGAAGAACGGATAAGGAAGAAGATAAAGGTTATTTCTACAAAGCACCAAGAGTTTTGAGTTTTGCTGTTTTCTTTTTGTATGAAATGATCAAAGCAAATATAGAAGTGACCTACGAAATCATGTTGCCCAAATTTAAGATGAAACCGGGAATCATTGAATATAAACATGAACTGAAATCAGACTTTGAAATTACTATGCTTACAAATTTCATAGCTCTAACGCCAGGAACTATGGTTTTGAAAATTAGTCCTGACAAGAAAACCGTTTATATTCACGCTTTGTATTTACAAGATAAGGACAAGTTCATCAAACGTATGAAAAATGGACTTGAGAGACGTTTAATTGAAGTATTTCGATAAAATTCATGGTAGAAAGTTATTTATTATATGTAGTCGCTCCAATAATAGCAGTTTCTTTATTCATCATTTTCTTACGCTTTTTAAAAGGTCCGGAAATGTATGATAGAGTCATCTCTTCAGATTTGGTCATCACCTCTGGTATAGGTTTGATAGGTGTTTTTAGTATATATTATAATGACTCAATTTTTTTAGATGTAGCTACAGTTTTAGCTGTAGTTGCGTTTTTGAGTACGATTGCATTTGCTTATTATTTGGATCAAACAAACAAAAACAAAAAGAAATGATTACTGATATAATAATTATGGTTTTATGTACATTGGGTGCAATTTTTATATTGATTGCATCGCTTGGTATATACCGTATGCCTGATTTCTACACTCGACTTTCTGTAACTGTAAAAGCGAGTACTATGGGCGTAGGATTTATTCTTATAGCTGCCATGATATATTTTTACGATTTCTCAGTTACCACCAAAATCATTTCGATTATTTTCTTCTTATACATAACTTCTCCAGTGGCTGCATTTATGATTTCAAAAACAGCTTACAAAAGAGGTATAGAACTTTGGAAAGACTCGGTGATCGATGAACTAAAAGACACCGATTTCATGGAAGAAATCCACAAAGAAAATCACAAAAAGACAGGTCACCATTAAAACTTATTTATAAAAAAACTGCCTCCAAGTGGAGGCAGTTTAGTTTGATATAATTATTAATTAATCTTTCGCTAAAAACGGATATCTATAGTCTTTGGCTGGTAAGAAAGTCTCCTTAACGGTTCTAACAGAAACCCATCGCAATAAATTCATTGCTGAACCTGCTTTATCATTTGTTCCTGAAGCTCTCGCACCACCGAATGGTTGTTGACCTACTACAGCTCCCGTTGGTTTATCGTTAATGTAGAAATTTCCTGCTGCATTTTCCAAAGCTTTGATTCCTTGGTTAACTGCATATCTATCTTTTCCGAAAATCGCTCCAGTCAAAGCATATTCTGAAGTATTATCAACCAATTCTAAAGTTTCTTCCCATTTATTCTCATCATAAACATAAACAGTTAAAATCGGCCCGAAGATTTCTTCAACCATGCTTTCATATTTAGGATCGTTAGCAAGTATCACAGTTGGTTCAACAAAATAACCTTTACTGTCGTCACACTTTCCTCCAAAAATAACTTCTGCATCTGAAGAAGCTTGTGCTCTTTCGATGTAACCTTTACATTTTTCGAAAGATTTAGCGTCAATTACAGCAGTTACAAAGTTTGAAAAATCTTCAGGTGAACCCATGCTTATTGAATCCAAAGCAGTTTTCATTTCTGATTTCACATCATCCCAAAGATTTTTTGGAATATAAGCTCTTGAAGCGGCAGAACATTTTTGACCTTGGTATTCAAATGCACCTCTGATCAAAGCTGTTGCTACTTCTTTAGCACAAGCTGATTCGTGAGCAATCACAAAGTCTTTCCCTCCAGTTTCACCTACGATTCTTGGATAAGTTTTATGATTATGGATGTTGTCTCCAATTTGTTTCCAAATCGAATTGAATACATTGGTTGAACCAGTGAAATGAACACCTGCAAAATCTGGGTGCTCTATACATATTTTTGCTGTCTCTGCCCCATCAGTTAAAATCATATTGATCACTCCGTCTGGCAATCCAGCCTCTCTAAATACTTCCATAATTACTTGGGCCGAATAAACTTGAGTTG
>Ga0209487_1003072_pt1 | contig 13269 bp, 11 predicted proteins | sample Poulit2012_FD_187524 | JGI IMG/M metagenome (GOLD analysis project Ga0209487, IMG submission 187524) | Agricultural soil microbial communities from Georgia to study Nitrogen management - Poultry litter 2012 (SPAdes) (version 2) | ecosystem: Environmental > Terrestrial > Soil > Agricultural land... | reverse complement strand
AGCACCGAACGGTGGATAGATATCCCCGGCGACGTGTTAGACGTATACCGCCTCTGGCGTCCCTCACCGCTGCACCGGGCGCGCCGGCTCGAGAAGTTCTTGGACACTCCGGCGCACATCTACTACAAGTACGAAGGCGTCTCCCCGGTCGGCTCGCATAAACCCAATACCGCCGTGCCGCAGGCCTACTTCAACGCCATTAACGGCATCAACCGGCTCACGACCGAGACCGGCGCGGGCCAATGGGGTGCGGCGCTGGCGTTCGCCTGCAGCGTATTCGACCTGGAATGCGATATCTGGCAGGTGGGCGCCTCATTCGACCAAAAGCCGTATCGGGGCATGCTGATGCGCACGTTTGGCGGGCGCTTGCACCGGTCACCGGGCGACCTGACCGAAGCGGGCCGCGCATACGCCGACACCCCCGATCATCCCGGCTCCTTGGGGATCGCGATTTCCGAAGCAGTTGAGATCGCCGCCCAAAACGATGACACGCGATACGCCCTCGGATCCGTTCTGAACCATGTTCTCCTGCACCAAACCGTCATCGGTGAAGAAGCGATCAAACAATTCGAACTGGCCGGCGAGACGCCCGATGTGATCGTGGGCTGCACCGGCGGCGGATCCAATTTCGGTGGCCTGGCGTTCCCGTTCTTGCGTGAAAAGATGGCCGGTAACCTGTCGGCAACTATCCGCGCGGTTGAGCCCGAATCGTGTCCCACGTTGACCAAGGGCACCTACGCCTATGATTACGGCGATGCGGCCGGGCTGACGCCGCTGATGAAGATGCATACGCTGGGTCACGACTTCATTCCCGCGCCCATCCACGCCGGCGGCCTGCGGTATCACGGAATGGCGCCGCTGTTGAGCCACGTTTACGAACTCGGCCTCATTGAAGCAGAGTCCATCGGCCAAACCGAGTGTTTCGGAGCGGCCGTCGATTTTGCGCGGCACGAGGGAATCGTCCCCGCCCCCGAACCCAGCCACGCCCTCGCCGCGTCGATCCGCGAAGCGCAGCGAGCCAAACAGACCGGCGAGCAGACGGTTATCTTGACGGCGCTGTGCGGCCACGGATTCTTGGACTTGGCGGCATACGAGTCGTTCCTATCCAATGAGCTGCAAGACGAAGTCATCAGCGACGACCGGTTCGACGCATCGCTGGCCGGCCTGCCGCACGTTCCAGCCTAGGTGTCCGCCATTCGGTCGGCCGGACGGCCACATTAACCCGGAGACTATCGTGGAAGATGCAGCGATGGAAGGAATCACAGTGACCGACACGAACGCCCCCGGCACGAACACCGGGGCCGTACCCCATGACGACGATCCGCGGCTATTTGAATATGCCCACCCAGAACGACTGGTTACCACCGATTGGCTGGCCAAGTATCTCGACGATCCGCGAGTCGTGGTCGTCGAATCCGATGAGGACGTCTTGTTGTACGACACCGGACACATTCCCGGTGCGGTGAAAGTCGACTGGCACACCGAGCTCAACGACCGCGCGGTCCGTGATTACGTCGACGGGCGCGGCTTTGCCGAGCTGATGTCGGCCAAAGGCATCGATCGTGATCACACCGTCGTGTTCTACGGCGATAAGAGTAACTGGTGGGCGGCTTACGCACTGTGGGTGTTCACGTTATTCGGCCACGGCGATGTACGTCTGCTGGACGGCGGGCGCGATAAATGGATTTCGGAGGGCCGTGACATGACGACTCGTATCGCCGAGCGCCCCCGCACCGAGTACCCGGTCGTCGAGCGAACCGACGCCGAACACCGCGCGTTCAAAGAGGACGTGCTTGAGCACATCGGCAAGCCCATGGTCGATGTCCGTTCACCGGGCGAGTTCACCGGAGAGCTGCTGCACATGCCCGATTACCCCCAGGAGGGCGCCGTGCGCGGCGGTCATATTCCCGGCGCCGCGAATGTACCGTGGTCGAAGGCGGCCGCGCACGACAGCACGTTCCGTCCTCGCGACGAACTGGAACAGCTGTACGGTAGCGAAGCGGGCCTGAGCCCCGACGATGACGTCGTCGTATATTGCCGGATCGGTGAGCGCTCCTCGCATACCTGGTTCGTGCTGAAATATCTTCTCGGTTTTGAGCACGTACGCAATTACGATGGATCGTGGACCGAGTGGGGCAATACCGTCCGCGTGCCCGTCGAACAAGGCGACGGCAAGAACGGAGGCTAATGAGCACGACACTTCCCGAGGAACTCGAAGACATCGTCGCTGAATTCGATGCCGTCGGAGACCAGGAGCGGCTGCAGCTGCTTCTGGAACTGGCCGATGAACTACCCGAATTGCCGTCGCGGTACGCCGATCACAGCGAGTTGTTGGAACAGGTTCACGAGTGCCAATCGCCGTTGTTCCTGGCGGTCGAGGTCGACGACGACACCGTCCACCTGTTTTTCGATGCGCCCGCCGAGGCCCCGACCACCCGTGCTTTCGCCAGCATCTTGCACACCGGATTAGACGGCCAGAGCATTGACACCGTCCTAGGCATTCCCGACGATTTCTACACGCGGCTAGGCATTATGGATACGGTCAGCCCGCTGCGGATTCGCGGTTTGGCCGCCATGCTCGGGCGGATCAAGAACAATGTCCGGAACGCGCACGCGAACTAGCGCGGCGAGTCTGGCTGCCGCGTCAGCACCATGAGGGTGTCGGCAAGGGTGTCGCTCGCCGCGTTGCGCGCATCGCCTTCCAACCGGCCGATCCACAGCGGCGCCTGGGACATGGCCGCGTGCATGCACTGCAGCGTCGTATTGACGTCGATCAGCTGAAACTCGCCTGCCTCCCGGCCCGCAGCCAGAATTTCGGCGAACACATCGTTATGCCGGCGACGTAGATCCTTTATGCGCGCGGCTTGATCACGCGGCCAGGATTTCGGTACGAGGAATAGCGCCAAAGCCGCCGGGTATTCGGTCACGGCGATCGCGATGTGCTCGCGCACGACCGCATATAGCCGCGCGGTCGTCGACTCGAAGTCCTCCGAGGCAGTATCGCGCAGCCGCGCCACCCAGTCATTTCCGAGGGTCTCGATCGCAGCGGTACCCAACTCTTCTTTGCTGGCGAAATAGTAATACAAGGAACCCTTGGTGACGTCGAGCTGCTCGGCGACGTCTTCCAGGCTCACCGCATCGAAACCGCGCTCACCGAACAGAGCCGCGGCCGTCCGCACTATTTGTTCTACGCGCTGTCCGCGTTTGCGCTGAACGCGATCGGTGGGCGTCTTTGCGTCAACTGACGCGGTCGTCGCTTTTTCTGGCATCGCTTCCTTCTAGCCGGGGTCTAATCCGCAGCATACAAGGTCGACTTTACCGTCAACTATTGACTCCAGAGTCAAAGTCTGTATTGTGAGTCAAATAAGGCTCCGGGAGCGATCATGCGGTTTGATTTCAGTGTCGAAGAAGATTCCTTCAAGCGTGAAGTACGCCGGTTCGCCGATGACGTGCTGGCACCCCATTATCAAAGCGACGACCAGACCGGCCATATGGCCGATGGTCTGATCGAGGCGATGGCGGGCATCGGGCTCACCGGCCTGCGAATCCCCGAAAACTACGGCGGCCAATCTGCCGGAGCGGTCATAGCCGGAATAGCTGCAGAAGAAGTGGGACGAGCGAATTTCAACGCCAGCTACGCGATCATCAACTCCGCGCTGATCGGCGACATCATCGTGCGCAGCGCGACACCCGACCAGCAGAATGCCTGGCTCCCGCCGATCGCGGCCGGTGAGGTCATGCCCGCATTGTGTGTCACCGAACCGGAGCATGGCACCGACTCGGCGGGCATCAACCTTGCCGCAAATCCCGATGGCGATGGCTGGCGACTGCTCGGAGAAAAGACGTCGGTCACATGGGGCATGACGGCGGGCACGGGCATCGTTCTGGCGCGTACCGCCGATGCCGGCGCCCGCGGCGTCAGCGCGTTCTACGTCGAACTCGATGACGCCTTCCTCACCCGCAGCAAATTCGACGACCTCGGCGCCCGGCCAATCGGGCGCGCATCCCTGCACTTTGACGGCCTGCCGGCTCCAGCCGATTCGATGATCGGCGAACCGGGCGGTGGCTTTGTCTCTGTCATGCGCGGCTTCGATTATTCACGGGCGATCATCGGTCTGGCCTGCATCGGTGCCGCACAGGCGTGTCTTGACGAAACATTGCGCTGGACGCGTGACCGCCAGACGTTCGGACAGCCGATCGGCAAATATCAGGGCGTCTCGTTTCCCTTGGTCGAAGCGGCAACGCAGCTACGCGGGGCGCGTCACGTGTGCTACGAGGCGTTGTGGCGTAAGGACTGCGCGCTCGATCACAGCGCCGAAGCTGCTATGGCCAAGCTCTGGGCACCGCAGTTGGCGAGCCGAGTGATTCACCAATGCCTGCTCACTTTTGGCCACGTGGGCTATTCAACCGACAGCCCGATCGGCCAACGCCTCCGCGATGTCATCGGGCTGGAGATCGGTGACGGAACCGCGCAAGCGTCATCACTGGTCATCGCCCGGCATCTCTTGGGCCGGGAAGCAGCACCGTAATCGCAAAGCCTGTAGAGAAAGGACATCTATGGCAGTCATGGACCAGACAATCGCAGTCGTCACCGGTGCCGGACGAGGAATCGGTCAAGCAATCGCCGAAACCATCAGTTCGCGCGGCGCTACCGTGATCGCCGCCGATCTTGACGAATCTAGTGCACGCGCGGTGGCCGACGGACTCAAAGGCGACGCAACGGCCATGCCCGTCGACGTCACGGACAAAGGCTCGGTCCGCGCCATGATCGCCGATACCGTCGCGGCACACGGCCGGATCGACGTACTGATTAATAACGCGGGATGGGATAAGGCCGGCCCGTTCGTCGAGTCCGATCCCGACGACTGGCAACGGGCAGTCAATATCAACTTGTTCGGCGTACTGAATACATGTCACGAGACCCTGCCGCACATGATCGAGCATGGCCGCGGCCGTATCGTCAACATCGCTTCGGATGCCGGCCGGGTCGGCTCATCGGGAGAAGCGGTTTACGCCGCGGCCAAAGGCGGCATCATCGCGTTTAGCAAGACGATCGCCCGGGAGTCGGCGCGATACGGCATTAACGTCAATTGCGTATCCCCGGGGCCCACAGACACCGCCCTATTCGAATCGGTGACCGAGGGCAACGAGAATCTGCGCCAGGGCCTGATTAAGGCTATTCCGTTCCGCCGGCTCGGCCAGCCACAAGACCTTGCACAGGCCGTTGCCTTTCTCGCCAGCGATCAGGCGAGCTATATCACCGGTCAAACCTTGAGCGTCAGCGGCGGACTCACCATGTGCTGAACGCTCACCGAACCATCGGCAGCAAATACGAAAGGAGCATCCATGGATTTCGATCAATACCAACAGTTGACGTTTGAACGGCGCGCAAACGGGGTGCTGCTGATCACCCTGAACCGTCCGGACAAATACAACGCCACCGACGAAGTCATGCACAATGAATTGTCGCGTGTCTGGTCGGACGTATCGGCCGACCCACAGACCCGGGTGGCCGTGGTCACCGGCGCCGGCAAAGCCTTTTCGGCCGGCGGCGATCTGGAGATGGTGCAGGCGATGGCCGGCAACTATGACCGCGTCTCACACATGCTCTCTGAGATGAGCGATCTGGTGTACAACATCATTGACTGCGAAAAGCCGATCATATCGGCGATTAACGGGGTAGCAGTCGGCGCCGGCACGGTCGTCGCGCTCCTAGCCGATATCTCGATTTGCGCCGAAGAGGCGCGGATAGGCGACGGGCACGTCAAGCTCGGGGTGGCCGCCGGTGATCACGCCGCCCTCCTATGGCCCCTGCTTTGCGGCATGGCCAAAGCCCGGTATTACCTGCTGACCGGCGAGATGGTCACCGGCGTGGAGGCCGAGCGCATCGGCATGGTCAGCAAGGCCCTGCCGGCCGGAGAGGTTCTCGACGAGGCGTTACGCATCGCCGAGGGCATCGGCACCGGGTCACAGCCGGCAATCAGGTGGACCAAACGAAGTCTGTCGAACTGGTTGAAAGCGGCCGGGCCCATCTTCGACCAATCCGCCGCATACGAAATGTTGACGTTCATGGGTCCGGACGTCGTGGAGGGCGCGGCCGCTCTCACCGAAAAACGCTCACCCCAATTCCCATCCACATTAGAGGAATGACCATGACCACATACGACCCCACCGAATATCGCCAATACTTCGAACGTGAAGTAAGCTATATCGCCGGATTCTGGCGTAATACGCATCGCTATGCCAGCAGACCGGCCATCTTCGACCACGACACGGCCACAGACCTCAGCTATGCCGAGCTCGGCGACCGCGTGCGCAAGCTGGCCACGGGACTGGCCGATGCGGGCGTCCGGCGCGGCGACATCGTCGTATATCAGCTATACAATTCCTTGGAATTCGCGCTGGTGTATCTTGCGACACAGACATGCGGCGCGATCGGGGCGCCAATCAACTACCGCCTGGCACCCGGCGAAATCGCATACGTCCTCGATGACAGCGCACCCCGGTTGTTCATCTTCGACTCCACTTTGCACGAGACCGCCACCGAAGCACTCGACCAGGCGGGACACCGGCCCGCCCTGATCGCCTCGACCGACCACGGTCACCTGTGCTCGGGCGTCGTACCGTTCAGCAGTCTCTTCGCCGATAATGGCCGCGATCTGCCCGGCCCGCAATCGGTGTACGACGAAACCACTCGCCTGTACACGTCCGGTACGACAGGTATGCCCAAAGGCGTGCCGTTGAACAGTCTCGTGGAGCTGTTCACCGCCCACGACGTCATCATGCATTTACCGCTGTCCCCCGAGGATCGGACGTTGAATATGACGCCATGGTTCCATCGCGGGGGCGTGCACATCGGACCGAGCCCCGCCTTCTACGCGGGAGCCTCGGTGGTGCCCGCACGCGCGTTCGATGCCGAACTGTGTCTCGATCTGGTCGAGAAGCAGGGCCTGACGTATTTGGTCGGCTCACCGACCAACCTGGCGATGCTGACCGAAGCGCAATCACGCAACCCCCGCGATTTGGACTCGCTTCGGGGCATTGTCACGATGGGTTCACCGCTTGAGCGTGAAGCGTGCCTGAAATATCAAGAAATACTGACGCCTCGGATCTTCAACGGGTATGGGACCACCGAGGCGTTCTGGAACACCTTCCTGCGGCCGGCGGACTTGCCCGAGTACGCGGGCTCGGCAGGTCGCGCGTGCACCGACGACGACGTCGCGGTCGTGCGCGTTTACGAAGACAAGCTCGCCGCCCCTGACGATTTCGCGGCTACGGACGGTTCGGAGGTCGGCGAAGTCATCGTCCGCTCACCGAAGTCGGCGCAGTCCTATGCGAACGCACCGGAACAAGAGGCGGCGCGATTCCACGATGGCTGGCTGTATATCGGCGACCTGGCTACATGGGACGAGAACGAGTACGTGACGATCGTCGGCCGAAAAGACGACATGATCATCAGCGGCGGCGAGAATGTGCACCCGGTCCAGGTCGAAGAAGTACTCAATGAGCACCCCGGCATTCAAGATGCGCTGGTGGTGTCGGTACCCGACAGTACGTGGGGAGAACGCGTCGTCGCCTTTATTGTGCCCGACGAGGAGTCCCTGACGGCCACCGATTGTGACCGGCATTGCCGAGACCATTCCGGGTTAGCCGATTTCAAACGGCCACGCGCCTACCGCTTTGTCGATTCGTTGCCGCTGACCGCCACCGGCAAAAAGGTGCATTACCGGGCGCGCGAGCAAGCCATCGAGGAATTCGACCAAGGGCTGTTCGAACTCGTCGATTCGGCGTGAATTATTCACTTAGGCCACTCGAGATGGTCGTTGATACGACGGTCTCAATAAGTGGAACCACCGCGACAACAGTGGCATAATAATGGCATGGCTCGAATACGACTAAGCACCACGGTGGATGCTCATCTGCTTGATAATGCGCGCCACTTGCGATCGGGCATTACCGACGCCGCACTGGTCGATGAGGCGCTGAGAGCATTATTGGCTCAACTTCGTTCGGCCGAAATCGACGCGAGCTATGCCGCGTACGATGAACATCCCATCGATGAGCCCGACCATTGGGGTGACTTGGCCACATTTCGTCGCGCCGCAGCCGCCTCGTGAACGTTCCTGCTCGTGGGGAGGTGTGGTGGTGTGAATTGGCGCAAGTCGGCCGGCGTCCCGTTGTCGTTCTTTCGCGTGATGCGGTGATTCCTCGGCACCGGCGCGCTCTAGTAGCTCCGTGCACCACGACGATCCGAGGATTAGCAAGCGAAGTTGTTTTGGAGCCTGGTAGCGATCCAATCCCGCTACGCTCCGCCGTAAACCTCGACTCGGTCGAAAGTGTCGCTAACGCAGTCCTGGTTGAGCGACTCGGCCGATTAGCCGACCTGCGAATGCGGGAAATCTGTGCGGCCCTCGCGATCGCCGTCGACTGCTAAGCCCACTAAGCGTGATCGGGTTGCTGGGCGGGCAGTAACCGCTCGAGAAGAGTCTCTAATCAAGAAGGTCATTGACCCGGGTGATCTTGGCGTCGAGCTGGTCGGTGTATCCGGGCCGGATATCAGCCTTCACGACAAGGCTCACCCTCGAACTGTGCGCGCTGACGACATCGCAGGCGCGTTTGATGACGGCCATACATTCATCCCACTCACCCTCCAGAGTGGTGAACATCGCATCGGTGCGATACGGTAAACCGGATTTGCGCACCACATCAATCGCCTCTGCAACCGCCGGACCCACCGAACCATCCGGTTCGGACGACACCGTCGGTGCAACCGAAAACGCAAAGAGCATATTGCTACGCTACTCCGTTAGCATCCAACGTTCACAACTGACGGATCGGCGGGGAATAAGTGGCGGATCGGCGGGAATAAGTCGCGGATCGGCGGGAATAAGTCGCGGATCGCGGTTAGGGGTGGAGGACAAGTCGCGTGCCGCGCGCCGCGCCCTGTTCCAAGCGCTCGTGAGCCCGGGCCGTCTCGGCCAGGTCGAGCACCTCAATATTGCGCGGCGCAATGAGTCCGTCGGCCAGCAGCGCATTGACCCCGGCGGCGGCCTCGGCGAGTTCGTCGACAGTAGCGTTGCTGATCGCAAACCCCAGGATCGAACCGTCCTTGGTGTACAGCGCGCCGGCGGGAAGCTGCGGTGTCGCTTGCATCCCCGACATCAACACGATCCGGCCGCGTGGCGCGAGAACCGCCGTGGCCAGTGCGAGATCATGATGTCCGGAGGTTTCCAGGTAGACGTCGACGCCGTCGGGGGCAGCCGCATACAGTCGAGCATCGAACCGCTCATCGCGATAGTCCAATGCCACATCGGCACCCAGGCTCAGGCAATAATCCATGTCTTCTTTGCGGGCACTTGTGACGACTCTCCGCGAGGTCTGCGCGGCCATTACTACGGCCGCGGACCCGACGTGTCCGGCGCCGCCGCCGATAAAAACGGTTTCGCCGTTGTTCACACCCGCGTGCCGGTGCAGGGCCAGATGTGCTGTCGCGGCCGGATGCAGGACGGCCACCGCCGTATCCGCGTCGACGCCCTCGGGCAACCGGTACACGCGCCGCCACGGGACCGCGACGTGTTCGGCGGCAGCACCCTGACGGCCATGATGGCCCATGCTGTTACACCAGACGGTCTCGCCGCGGACAAATCCGCGGGCATCCTCGGTAACGGTGCCGACCAGATCGCGTCCCACCACGAACGGAAAGTCCATGGCGGTCGGGTACGCGCCCGACCGCACGAATGTGTCAACATGGTTGACGGCCACCGCTTGGACCGCAACCGGAACGTCGTCGGGGCCGGGTTCGGGATGTGGCAGCCGGCCGGGGTAGATATTAGAGGCGGGACCGACATCATCGATGACGGCCGCTCGCATAAGATGTGTAGCCGGGCCGGGGGGCATGCAACCACTGTCTCAGCACCCACGGCATGACACAATCAAACGAGCTAACCCAATTAATGTGAGAGCGCATGATCGACGCACAGAACCTGACCAAAAGATACGGTCAAAAGACAGCCGTTGACGGCATCAGCTTCACCGTCCAGCCCGGCATGGTCACCGGATTCCTGGGGCCGAACGGAGCAGGCAAGTCAACCACGATGCGGATGATCGTCGGGCTCGATCATCCCACCAACGGACACGTCGACGTCAACGGCCGCGCCTACCACAAACACAAGGCGCCATTAGCCGAAGTCGGGTCGCTTTTAGAAGCCAAAGCTGTACATCCGGGCCGTAGCGCCTACGCGCATTTGAGTGCCCTGGCCGCCACCCACGGGATCAGCAAGAAGCGCATCGATGAGGTCATCGATCTGACCGGTCTCAGCGGCGTCGCCAAAAAGCGAGTCGGCGGATTCTCATTGGGTATGGGACAACGGCTGGGTATGGCCGTGGCGCTATTAGGCGATCCCAAAACCTTGATCCTCGACGAACCGGTCAACGGGCTCGACCCCGAGGGGGTCCTGTGGGTGCGTAACCTCGTGCGCTATCTGGCATCGCAGGGTCGCACGGTGTTTTTGTCGTCGCACCTCATGAGCGAAATGACGCAGACCGCCGACCATCTGATCGTCATCGGGCGCGGCCGGATTCTGGCCGACTCACCCATCAAAGACGTCATTCAGGGCTCGGGGGGATCGTATACCCGCGTCGTGACCGACGAACCCGAGCGGCTCGAGGGCTTGCTCAACGGATCGGGGGCCGGCGTCAGGCGCACTGACGGTTACCTCGAAGTCACCGAGGCCGACCAACGTACTATCGCCCAGACCGCCCTGGATAATCGCATCCTGATCTGGGAACTCACGCCTGTCACCGCCAGCCTGGAAGACGCGTATATGCGCCTGACCCGCGATGACGTCGAGTTCACGTCCCTTGATCTGTCGGATGCCGTTGAGGAAGGAAGCCCATCATGAGCGCCGTTGCAACATCAACAGCGGGGCGGGTCAACTTTTGGCGCGTCTTCCGCTCGGAGTTCATCAAGTTTCGCAGTCTGCGCACAACATGGGTGCTGCTGGGATCGACGGTAGCGGTCATGGTCGGCCTGGCCGCATTGTTCGGCTTCGGTGTGGTTCAGTCCGAGGGCACGGAAAGTCCGGTGCCGCCGCAGTTCGTGAAGACCATCGCGACCTCGGGCGGTATCGGTTTTGCGATGTTGATCATCGGATCGTTCGGCGCAGTATTCGTTGCCGGTGAATACGCCACGGGCATGATTCGCTCGACCATGACGGCGGCTCCCGGGCGCATTGCGCCTCTCGTGGCCAAGGCGTTGGTAATGGCGATTGCCGCGTTTTTGGTGGGCATCGTGTCCGCGTTTATCGCATTCTTTGTCGCTCAGCCGATTCTGGCTACCAAGGATCTGGACTTCCCGCTGGACACGCACGGCGTGATCGGCTCGATTTTCGGCGGCGGTCTGTTCCTTGCGATCATCGCCGTGCTCGGCCTGTCCATCGGTGCGTTGCTGCGCAACACCCCGGCCAGCGTCGTGACGGTGATCGGCCTCTTGTTTGTCGTGTCGATCATCGTGGAACTGATTCCGCTGGATTTTTTCGACGATCTTCTCCCCTATTTGCCCGATCAGGCCGGCTCGCAGATGACCATGATCGATACGCAAGGTGACACGCTCAACCAGTGGCAGGGCGGGCTCGTGTGCCTGGCGTGGGCACTTGTCGCTCACATTGCCGCGCTGGTACTGGTCAAGACCCGAGACGTTTAGGGGCCGCGTTTCGCACGGCGACTAGACTTATGTGCGCCGGCTTCGAATCAGATTTTGGATGGCGTTGACATGACATACCGTGTGCCGCGGGAATGCGCGCTCGCCGTCCGATCCCACCGGAGAGGCCATGTTTAAGGCCGGGTTTAAGGCCGGGCATGGGGCCGGATCTAACGGCGAATTCGACAACGAGTCCGGAACCGTAGCCAGCACCGAGCCCAACACCGGACCCAACACCGTTCGGTGGACAGCAGCGGCGCTACTGGCGACGGCGGGTGCACTGGTGCTGGCACTGTCCATCGGAGGAGGCGCCCCGGAACCTTCGCCTCCGGGAATCCCAGATCCGGGGCTGCTGACCGGCTGGGGCCTGCCGTTCTCGAAGGTGACCGCCGACATCGCGGGCATCGTCACGGTTGGCCTGCTGGTGACGGCGGTGTTTTTCCTGCCCGGCTCATCCGATGACGTCCAGGGTCTATCGGCGCGCGCGGTACACGCGAGCCGCTGGACGGCCGGACTGTGGGCCGTTGCCGTGGTGGTCCTGTACGCGTTTACCGTGTCGGATACGTTCGGCAGCCCGGTTCACCAGCTGGGGACGTCGCAGTTGGGCGGGTTCATGTTCAACGTCGACGCCGGTCGAGCTTTGGCCGTACAAGCCGTGGTTGCCGCGGCGATCGCCATCGCGGCCCGCTGGACCGTACGTGTGCGCACCGCGGCGATCTTGGCCGGCCTGGCATTGGCCTGCTTCATCCCACAAGCGTTGACGGGTCACGCGGCCGGCGCCGGATCACATATGCTCGCGATCTGGACCATGGTCGGCCATATTCTCGGGGTCTCACTATGGGTCGGCGGGCTGGCCGGACTGGGTTGGGTGGCCGTTCGCGGCAGCAAACGACTGGGGGCCGGGGCGCACCGGTTCTCCACGATGGCGGCCTGGTGTCTGGTGATCGTCGGCACCTCGGGTGTTCTTAATGCCCTGGTGCGGATGCGCTCACTATCCGATGTCATGTCCGGTTACGGGCTGCTGGTCGTCGGTAAGGCCGTCGCATTCGCCATACTCGGGCTGATCGGCTGGCGGCACCGGCGATCCACGCTGCCGCGCCTGAGCTCGGAGTTGGACAGCAGCGAGCCGGACGCTGCCCGTGCGGTGGCCGTGAAGGGGTTCGCCAAGTTGGCCGCCGTCGAACTCATCATTATGGCGATGACCGCATCGCTTGCGGTCGCATTGTCTCGCACGCCGACGCCGGTGCCCGATGATCGGTACGAGGGTCGCGCGGCCGAGCTTCTGGGACGTCCGCTCCCCGATGCGCCGACCGTATGGCGCATGTTGACGTCGTGGACCACCGACGGGCTCGGCATGCTCATCGTCGCTTTAGGGGTGGCCCTTTACATTAAGGGGCTGCTGGTGCTGCGACGCCGGGGCGATCACTGGCCGGTGAGCAGATCCATCGCCTGGTTCGTGGGGATGGCGCTGACCGCCTGGGCGACCTTTGGGGGCCTGGGACGCTACGCGGGAGTACTGTTCAGCGCCCACATGGGAAGCCACATCATTTTGATGATGATCGCGCCGATCT
>Ga0209487_1003071_pt1 | contig 13276 bp, 15 predicted proteins | sample Poulit2012_FD_187524 | JGI IMG/M metagenome (GOLD analysis project Ga0209487, IMG submission 187524) | Agricultural soil microbial communities from Georgia to study Nitrogen management - Poultry litter 2012 (SPAdes) (version 2) | ecosystem: Environmental > Terrestrial > Soil > Agricultural land... | reverse complement strand
GACCCGCAGGCCGACGCCGCACTCTTCGACGCGCTGCGCACCGCGCTGGCCGGCTCCCCGGTGGAGGTCGTCGAGTCCGAGCAGAACATCAACGACCCCGGGTTCGGGCGGGAGGCCGCCAGACGGCTGCACGCCCTGATCACCGCACAGCACTGACCGCGCACCCGCGCAGGAAGGAACAGACATGGACCGCAGCACCGCACTGGCCAGGCTCCGCCAGAACGTGACCGACGGGCGGCCGATCATCGGCGGCGGCGCCGGCACCGGGATCTCCGCGAAGTCCGCCGAGGCCGGCGGCATCGACCTGATCATCATCTACAACTCCGGCCGCTACCGGATGGCTGGCCGCGGGTCCCTGGCCGGGCTGCTCGCCTACGGGGACGCGAACGCCATCGTGATGGAGATGGCCGACGAGGTGCTCCCGGTGGTGAAGGACACCCCCGTGCTGGCCGGGGTGAACGGCACCGACCCGTTCCGGGTGATGGGCCGCTTCCTGGACCAGGTGAAAGAGGCCGGGTTCGCCGGAGTGCAGAACTTCCCCACCGTCGGGCTGATCGACGGCGTCTTCCGGACGAACCTGGAGGAGACCGGGATGGGCTACGACCTCGAGGTGGACATGGTCCGAGCCGCCAGCGAGCGCGACCTGCTCACCACCCCGTACGTGTTCGACGTGGACCAGGCCCGCGCGATGGCCGAGGCCGGGGCGGACGTGCTCGTCCCGCACATGGGACTGACCACCAAGGGGTCGATCGGCGCCAGCACGGCGCTCACCCTGGACGAGAGCGTGGAGCGCGTGCAGGCCATGGCCGATGCCGCAGTGGCGGTCAATCCCGACATCCTGGTGCTCTGTCACGGCGGGCCGATCGCCGAACCGGCCGACGCCCAGTACGTGCTGGAGCGCACCGACGGGGTGGTCGGGTTCTTCGGCGCCAGCTCGATCGAGCGGCTGCCCACCGAGGTCGCGATCCGCGAGCAGACCGAAAAGTTCAAGGCCGTCACGTTCGGCGGCCGATGACGATGAGGTACGAGCAGGAGCAGACGATGAGCACGCACAGCACGCAGCAGGCACTGCCCACGGAGACCTTCTCCTGGGGCTCGATCAAGTGGGGCGTGACCGCCGGGCGCTTCCCCGGCGCACCGGTCACCGTCGGCGAGGTGGTGATCAACCCGACCAAGGGGCACGACGTGCACACCCACCCGGAGTCCGACGAGGTGCTGCACGTGATCGAGGGGGAGGGGGTGCAGACCGTCGGGGACTCCGGGGAGTTCCGGGTGTCGGCGGGGGACAGCATCTACATCCCGCGCGGCACCGAGCACTCCACGTTCAACACCGGGTGGCGCCAGCTGCGGCTGCTGGCCATCTACAGCCCCGGTGGCGCAGAGGAGGCGCTGCGGGAGGCGCCGGACTACCAGGTGCTCTCACCGGGTGCGGCGCCGGTGTGGGAGCGGGCGGACTGACCAGCTACCGGGCGGCCGCGCTGGGTGCGCGGCAGACAGACTGACCGGGGCGCACTCCGGACTATGAGTAGCTCTCCCGGTCGACCGCCGAAGCCCCTGGCCCCCGCCTAGCGATCAGGTGTCGGCGGCAATATCCACGGTCGCTCGTCCGGGGGATGCAGCGACGGATCAGCGTGCTGCGACGTGCTGCGACGGATCAGCCTGCGGCGACGACAGCCGACCAGAGGCGTGGTCCTCCTCGGCGATGCCCTGGCATGAAGAGACCCGCACCGTGGTGCGGGTCTCTTTCTGGTGGCTCCGACCGGCGTCGATCCGGTGACCTTTCGATTTTCAGTCGAACGCTCTACCAACTGAGCTACAGAGCCTGGACACAATCGCCCGGCCATGGCGGTGACCGGGCGAATGTTCGCGACCCCGACCGGACTTGAACCGGCGGCCTCCGCCGTGACAGGGCGGCGCTCTAACCAACTGAGCTACGGGGCCAATGTGGTGCTGACATCATGCCAGCCATATGCAGTTGTCGGTGTGGTTCGTACCCCCAACGGGATTCGAACCCGTGCTACCGCCGTGAAAGGGCGGGGTCCTAGGCCGCTAGACGATGGGGGCCCGGCTGCCCGGGACGTCCGGGACGCCCAAGACCTCGGAAAGCATACGACACCGGGCACCTGCTGGGCAAAACGCCTGGTTGTGACATGGCGCACCAGGAGAATTCCGCGGCAGCGTGCGCTTCGTGTCCGGATGTGGCACTGGTGTGCGGCGTGGTCGCCGAAGCGCTCGGCCTGCGACACTGAGGGGCGTGATCGACATGTCGCAGGAAGAGTTCGAGAACGCCGTGGGTGACGGGCTGGACCTCATCCCGGAGGAGCTTGCTCGGCACATCGACAACGTCGTCGTCCTGGTCGAGGACGAGCCGCCGCCGGAGACTGGCGAGGCCGACCTGCTCGGGCTGTACGAGGGCACGCCGCTCACCGAGCGCGGCGAGTGGTGGGCAGCCGGCTCGCTGCCGGACCGGATCACCATCTTCAAAGGCCCCACGCTGCGGATGTGCACCAGCCGCGAGGAGGTCGCCGAGGAGGTCGCGGTCACGGTGATCCACGAGATCGCGCACCACTTCGGCATCGACGACGCCCGCCTGCACGAGCTCGGCTGGGGCTGAGTCGCGGCGCTACCGCAGCGATACGTGCTGCGTGGGTGCGATACCGGAGCGATACGTGCTGCGTGGGTGCGATACCGCAGAGCACGACCCCGCGGAGGAAGTAACGACTGAGTCGATTCAGCGCCCAGGTGAGGGAGTGCGGGGCGGGCGAATAGGCGCGGGCCGTCAGCGGGCCTGGCGGGCGGCCCAGGCGCTGGCCACCATCTCCTCCAGGGAGTGCGTCATCTGCCAGCCCAGGTCCCGGGCCGCTGCCGCGCCGGAGGCGACGATCCGCGCCGGGTCGCCGGGCCGGCGATCAGCGATCTCCGGGCGGAAGTCGATGCCGGTGACTGCGCCGATGGTGTCCATGATCTGCCGCACGCTCACCCCGTCGCCGCTGCCCAGGTTGTACACCGGGTCCAGGTCGCGACCGCGGGCCAGTGCCTTCGCGGCGGCCACGTGTGCGTCCGCCAGGTCGACCACGTGGATGTAGTCGCGCACGCAGGTGCCGTCCGGGGTGGGGTAGTCGTCGCCGTAGATCTTCGGCGTGCGGCCCTCGGCGAGCGCGTCCAGCACCAGCGGGAACAGGTTGTAGGGGGAGGTGTCCGGCAGGTCCGGGGAGCCGGAGCCCACCACGTTGAAGTACCGCAGCGAGGTGTGCCGCAGCCCGGTGGCCCGGTGCTGGTCGGCCAGCAGCCACTCACCGATCAGCTTCGACTCCCCGTACGGGGACTCCGGGGTGGTTGCGGTCGTCTCGGTGACCAGGTCCACGTCCGGGGTGCCGTAGGTGGCGGCCGAGGAGGAGAACACGATCGCCTCCACCTGCGCGGCGGCCATCGCCTGCAGCACGCTGACGGTGCCGGTGACGTTCTGGGTAAAGGTGTGCAACGGCCGCTGCACGCTCTGGCCGGCGTACTTGAACCCGGCCACGTGCACCACCCCCACGCAGGAGTGCTCGGTCAATGCCTGGGTGACCGTCTCGGTGTCCAGGATGGAGGCCTGCACGAACGGGACGCCGTCGGAGACGAAGCTCGCGTGCCCGCTGGACAGGTCGTCCACGACCACCACTTCGATCCCGGCCGCGCGGAATGCGCGGACCACGTGCGCGCCGATGTAGCCGGCCCCGCCGGTCACCATCCAGGTCATGACTGTGCTCCTTCGTCGAAGTTCAGGGCAGGCATCGTGGCGGACTCTCCGTCGTGCACGTGCGCGGCGACCAGGCTCACCGTGGCCCAGCCCGCCGCGAGCAGGCCGGCGTCGGAGTCCGGGTCGAAGGTCACCTTCTCGCTGGCGAACGGTTCGAACAGCAGACGGCGGACCTGCACCTGGCGCTCGTCGCTCACCGCGGTGAACCGGGCCGGGTGGGCGGTGCGCAGCCCCTTCAGCTCGGTCAGCGGGATGTCCGGCACGTTCACGTTCAGCACCCGGTGGTCCTGCTGATGGCTGGTCAGCCACGCGAACGCCCGCTCCAGCACGGCCGCGGCGGTCTCCCAGTGCTGCGGAGCAGCGTTGGTGATCGAGCTGGCCATCGCCGGGATGTCCTGCGCCGCGGCGGAGATCGCAGCGCCGACCGTGGCCGAGTGCATGATCGCCGGACCCACGTTCGGGCCCAGGTTGATCCCCGACAGCAGCATGTCCGGGCGCGGGCCCAGATCGCCAGCCCCGGCGGCGTAGGCGATCAGCGCCGGGCTGGCGTGCACCGCCATGGACTCGATGTCTGTGCGCAACCCGGGCGGTCGCCGCTCGGAGACGGTGAGCACCCCGTCCTCATGCTCCCCGCGCAGCCCGGCAGAGAAACCGGAGTACTCCGCATTCGGCGCGGCCACGACCACCTCGTGGCCGGCGTCGGCGGCCACGTGGGCCAGCACGGTCAGGCCGGCCGAGTCGATGCCGTCGTCATTGGTGATCAGTACCCGCATGGGGGCTGGGCTCCTTGGTGTGGTGGGTCGGTGCCGGCGCCGGGACGCAGGCCTGACCCTATTCTGCCCGCCTCACCAGACCGCGGGTGCCTTCCCGACCTCGCGCGGGTGCGCTTATGGCTGTGATCCACGCGAATCGCAACCATAGGCGCACCCTCGTGGAGCAGATGGACGCCGCTGAGTGGTCGGGAGACAATGGAGACATGTATGAGGTCACCAAGTCCGATGAGCAGTGGCAGGCCGAGCTCGACCCGCTGGAGTACCAGGTGCTGCGGCACGCGGCTACCGAACGCCCGGGCACCGGCGAGCTGCTGCACGAGGACCGGGTAGGCGTCTACCACTGCCGCGCCTGCGGGGCAGAGCTGTTCCGCTCGACCACCAAGTTCGAGGCGCACTGCGGTTGGCCGAGCTTTTACCAGCCCACCGAGTCCGACGCGGTGGAGCTGATCGAGGACCGCAGCCTGGGCATGGTCCGCACCGAGGTGCGCTGCCGCCGGTGCGGCTCGCACCTGGGCCACGTGTTCGATGACGCCCCGCAGACCCCGACCGGCGACCGGTACTGCATGAACTCGGTCTCGCTCTCCTTCGAGCCGGCCGAGCCGGGCTCCTCAGCAGGTGGCGGTTCCTCCGCACAGGACGGCTCCTCGGCAGGGGGCGGCGCGGCGGCCGAGGCCGAGTGACCCGGCTCCTCACCCTCAATCTGCAGCACGGTGTCCTCGGCGGCACCGGGACCGTGGCCACCGCCGAGGAGCTGGCCGACGCGCTGGCCCCGCTGCGCGCCGACGCCCCCGACGTGGTCGCCGTGCAGGAGGTCGACCGCAGCCAGCCGCGCAGCGGCGACCTGGACCAGGCCCAGACCGTCGCCGAGGCCCTCGACCTGCCGCACGTGCGCTTCGCCGCCGCGATCGAGGGGGACCTGCACGGCGCCCGGCGCGCACCGCAGCGCAGCGGCAACCACCCCGGCCCCGCCTACGGGGTGGCGATCGCCTCCCGGTACCCGGTGCTGGCCTCCTTCGTGCGCCCGCTGCCTGGTCTGGCCGCACTGCCGCGGCGGCTGCGGGACAGCCCCAGGCTGGCCGCCGCGGACGAGCCCCGGGTGCTGCTCGGCGCTGTGCTCGCCACCCCGGTCGGGCCGCTGTCGGTGGCCTGTACCCACCTGTCCACGTTCCCGCCGCTCGCCATCGCCCAGCTGCGCCGGGTGCTCACCTCGGTGGCCACCCTGGGCCGACCGGCCGTGGTCTGCGGAGACCTGAACCTGCAGCCGCCGCCGGTACGGGCACTGACCCGCCGGTGGCACCGTGCCGAGGCACTCACCTTCCCGGTGGTCCGCCCGGACCGGCAGATCGACCACCTGCTGCTCGACCCCGGCGGTGCACCCGGAACGCTCACCGCCGTTCGCAGCCTGCCCCTGGGCGTCTCCGACCACCGCGGTCTGGCCGCCGAGCTGCGGCTGTGACCTCCCAGACAGCACCGGCCGGCGCGCTCGGCCGGGTCCCGGCCCCGGCGCTGTTCCTGCTCGCCGGGGTGTCCCAGTACCTGGGTGCCGCGCTCGCCGTCGGGCTCTACCACCTGCTGCCCGCCCCGACCGTCGCCTGGGGTCGCGGGCTCACCGGGGCGCTCGTGCTGCTGCTGCTCGTGCGGCCGTGGCGGGTGCGCTGGACCTGGCGCGAGCTGGGCCAGTCGTCCCTGTTCGGTGTGGTGCTGCTGGGTATGAACCTGATGTTCTACGTGGCCATCGGGCTGCTGCCGCTGGGTGCTGCGGTGGCGATCGAGTTCATCGGTCCGGTGCTGGTGGCCGCCTGGGGCGGGCGCAGCGCCCGGCACCGGATCGCGATCGCGCTGGCGACCTTCGGGGTGCTGTGCATCTCCCTGGTCGGTCTGGACTGGGGTGGTCAGCGTTCGACGGCGGAGCTCGCCCTGGGCGTGCTCGCCGCTCTGGCCGCAGGGTCGCTGTGGGGGACGTACATGGTGCTCGGCAGCCGGATCGTGCGCTATCGCAGCGGCACCCGGTCGCTGACCGTTGGCCTGGCCGCCGGGTCGGTGGTCTACGCACCGGTCGGGCTGATAGCCGCTGGTGTCACCGGCACGATGACCCGCCTGACCGATCCGGGCCTGCTCGGCGTGCTGCTAGCAGTGGGGCTGCTCTCCACGGTGCTGCCCTACACCCTGGACCAGGTCACGATGAAACGGCTGAGCACCGCCACGTTCGCCCTGCTGAACGCGCTGCTGCCCGTCTCGGCCACGGTGATCGGCGTGATCATGCTGCGCCAGCTGCCCACCTGGGGCGAGGTGGTGGGCATCGTGGCCGTCTCCGCCGCGGTGGCGATCTCCTCCCGGCGCGGCACACCAGCCCCGGGCAGCGACCGGTCGGCGCCGGAGGGCGAGCAGTAGTCACCGCCGTGCAGCGTGCCGCTGACCGGGCCTCTGCTCACAGCAGCGACGCGCCGGCCGCGGAATGCCCACCGCCGGCGGAGGTGTTGGCCCTGGTATGGACTTCATGCAGCAGACCATCGAGGAGTTCCGCGCCCACCACGGGGTGGTGCGCGAGCCGGCGAACTTCGCCAACCGGTTGGTCCTGGTGCACGTGCCGAAGAAGGACGGGACGGTGCGGGTGGTGCCGCTGGCCGCGTTGCCGCGTGACGGCGCCTGGTACGTCTCCGGCAGTGCAGGCGGTGCCCCGAAGCATCCGGACTGGGTGTTCTCCCTGCGCCGTGCCCAGGCCGTGACGATCGAGGTCCCCGGCGACCCGGTCCGCACCATCGAGGTGCAGGTGAGCGAGCTCGCCGACGCCGAGCGGGACGAGGCGTGGACCTGGGTCACCGACAGGATGCCCGGTTTCGCCGACTACCAGGAGCGCGCCGGCGACCGGACCATCCCGGTGTTCCGGCTCGCGCCCTGACGACCTGGGTGCCCCGGTGGGATGACTGGGGCGGCGCGGGAGGCGCCGTCGCGCGATCCCGGCTGCCCCGGTGGGGTGACCTGGCCCGGTGAGCTCCGCCGTCGCGCACAGGACGTGGGCCGCAAGCGTGCGGAACGCCTTGAGGATGCTGCCAAGATGGGCGTATGGAACTGATCATCCAGCCCGATGAGCGTGCCATCGCTACCATCGTCGCCGACGCCATCACCAGCCTCCTGGACCGCACACCCGATGCCGTGCTCGGGCTGGCCACCGGTTCCTCGCCGCTGGCGGTCTACGACGAGCTGGTGCGCCGCTACGAGGCCGGACAGGTGAGCTTCGCCCATGCGCGGGCGTTCATGCTGGACGAGTACGTCGGGCTCGCCGCCGACCACCCGCAGCGCTATCGGAACGTGATCAAGACCGAGTTCACCGGCCGGGTGGACATCCCCGCTGCGGCGGTACAGGGACCGGACGGGCTCGGCGAGGACGTGCCGCAGGCGTGCGCCGACTACGAGCAGGCGATCACCGCCGCCGGCGGGGTGGACCTGCAGATCCTCGGCATCGGCACAGACGGGCACATCGCGTTCAACGAACCGGGCTCGTCGCTGGCGTCCCGCACCCGGATCAAGACCCTCACCCGGCAGACCCGGGCGGACAACGCCCGATTCTTCGACGGCGATCTGGGCCAGGTGCCCACGCACTGTCTCACCCAGGGCCTGGGCACGATCATGGACGCCAAGCACCTGGTGCTGGTAGCCACCGGTGCGCACAAGGCCGAAGCAGTCCACCACCTGGTCGAGGGGTCGGTCTCGGCGATGTGGCCGGCGACGATCATGCAGCACCACCCGCACGCCACCGTGCTCGTCGACGGTCCGGCCGCCTCCCGGCTGCAGCTGGCCGACTACTACCGAGAGACCTACGAGACCAAGCCCGCCTGGCAGGGACTGTGACCGACCGACCGGCGGCTGGCTCGGATGGCCTGGTGCGCGGGTCGGACGGCCTGGTCCGGCCCGCCTGGGCCGCGACCGACGAGCTGCTGCGCAGCTACTACGACACTGAGTGGGGCCTGCCGGTCACCGACGAGCGCGGGGTGTTCGAGCGGCTCAGCCTGGAAGCGTTCCAGTCCGGGCTGTCCTGGGCCACCATCCTGCGCAAGCGCCCCGCGTTCCGCGCTGCGTTCGCCGACTTCGACCCGGACACCGTGGCCGCCTTCGACGGGGTGGACGTGGACCGGCTGCTCGCAGATGCCGGCATCATCCGCAACCGGGCGAAGATCGAGGCCACGATCGCCAACGCCGGCGCTACGGTGCGGCTTCGCGAAGACGGCGGTCTGGCGGACCTGGTCTGGTCCTACCAGCCGGAGCGCACGCCGGTGCCGCGCGTGCCGCAGGAGGTGCCGACCACGTCGGCCGAGTCGGTGGCCCTGGCCACAGAGCTGCGCCGGCGCGGGTACCGGTTCGTGGGGCCGACCACCATGTTCGCGCTGATGGAGGCGATCGGGCTGGTGGACACCCACCTGGTGGGCAGCCACCGGCGCGGCTGCTCCGGCCTGTGGCGCGCCGACGGCAGCCGGGCCTGAACCCGGCAGCGTGCCGGGGGACCGGTGATGGCTGACGATGCCCGGTAGCGGGACCGGTGGCACAGTGTGGCGCCGGAGCTCAGCGTCTGCACTACTCTGGGCCGATGGTTGGCGGAATCGGGAGAGACGCGTGCCGCCCGCAGGGACTGGCCCTTGCCGCCGCCCTGCTGATCGGGCTCACCGGCTGCGGGTGGCTCGACCCCTCGGAACCCAGCCCTGACCCGAGCCCAGAGCAGAGCACAGATCCCGCAGCCTCCGCCAGCGACCCCGCCACCCCGTCCGGACCGACGGAGCTGACCGAGCCGCTCGAGCTGGCGATCGTGGCAGAGACGAGCTCCACACCGTGCACCGAGGACGCCCTGCCCGGCCCGGACGGCAGCGAGTGCCTCTCCCTCGGCGACGGGATGACGATCACCGAGGTCGAAGAGCTGACGATGGCCACACCCACCACCGGGCTGAGCACGGACTCCGACGAGGACGTGCTGCAGCTGACCATGACCAGCCAGGACGGTGAGGACTTCTACGAGCTCACCTCCCGCGCTGCGGAGCTACCGCACCCGCGGATCGCGATAGTGGTCGACGGCGAGGTGGTCAGTGCGCCGATGCTCGACCAGGCGATCCCCGGCGGAGCGATCGAGATCGCCGGCTGGGACGGCGCCGAGGAGTTCCTGGCGCAAGCCACCGGCACCCGCTCCGGTGGGTGAGGAGCAGGCGTCTGTGGACACGCGGTGGCTGAGCGCCCCGGAGGAAGAGGTGGAGGCAGAGGGCGCGACCCTCGACCCCGCAGTGCGGCAGCAGATGGCGCCGAAGTCACAGGTGCTCCTCGTCCTGAACCTGCTCCTGCTCGGGATCTACTTCGGTGTCGTCTGGCTCGTGTTCGCCGGCCGCGTCGATGCCTCCGCCCAGCCACAGATCGAACCGAACGCCATCCGCGACCACGCAGTGGCCATGAGCGTGTTCGGGCTCTGGTGCTATGGGTCGATCCGGTTCAGCAGATGGCGGCGCCGGCGCAGCGATCCGGTGCCAGCGTGGCGGCAGCACCTGACCGCGCTGGCGAACGGCCTCGATCCAGAACCGGTGCGCCGGGCCACCTTTGCTTCCCTGATCACCGGTGAGCGCAGGACAGCGAGCTGCCTCCCACGCTTCGTGGGGCCCGGCTTCGAGTTCGGAAACCTGAAGGAACGGCGGCACACCTCGCTGGAGTGGCACTACCTCGCTGTGAGCCTGCCGGCGCCGCTACCGCAGCTGTTTCTCGAAGCCACCGGAGCTGGCCCCCTGACACTGGAGCTACCTCGGCCGGTGGAGGGTCAGCGGCTGACCGTGGGCGGCCAGCTCGACAGGCGGTTCACCGTGTACGCACCGCCCGGCTACGGGTTGGATGCGATGTATGTGCTCACCCCGGTGGTGATAGCCGCACTGATCGACCACGCTGACCGCTACCACGTCGAGGTCACCGGCGACACCCTGGTGTTCTTCTCGCCAGTGCTCGCCGACTTCACCGAACAGGAGCCATGGCTCGCGGTGGACGCTGTACTGCAGGAGGTGGTGCCTGCAGTGGTGCGGCAGGCGGAGCGTTACCGGGACGAGCGGGGGCCAGGGCAGCGATCCACGCTCTGGTGGGAGCCGCGCCCGGTGAGCGGATCGCGGATCCGAGAGGCTGCCGGGCACTTGTTGGTCTACAGCTTGCTGGTGTGCACCGCCATCTTCGCGTTCTTCGGCCTTGTCCAAGGCGGCGGCGCACTGTTGGTCGCGCTCTTCGCCAGCTGACCACAGCGCGCCCACGCCACTGGTCCTCCGCCTTGACAGAATGGTCGGCTAATCCCGATCATACGGGAATGGCAGACCATACGGCCGATCCAGACCGCCCATCGACGCCGCACGTTCCGGACTACCCGCTGGCCGACGGCCTCACCCTGGAGGATCCGGCCCAGTACCGGGCGTTGTTCGAGGAGACCCGCCAGGAGATCGTCGCACTGCTCAGCGAGCGGGCCGCCACCGTCTCCGAGCTCGCCGCGACCCTGCAGAAGCCGAAGGGCACGATCGGGCACCACATGCAGGTGCTCGCCGACGCCGGACTGGTGCACGTGGTGCGCACGCAGAAGGTCCGGGCTCTGGTGGCCAAGTACTGGGGTCGGACGGCACGGATCTTCTACTACCACCGGGTGGACGCCGCCGTCGGAGATGCCCAACGCATCCTGGACCGCGCGGCCGCCGAGGTGGGCCATCTGGAGGCGGCCGCATCGGCGTCCGGACAGGACATCGAGGGCATCCTGGACGTGAACCGCCGCGACGTGCGCCTGCCGGTCGAACGCGTCGCGGAGTTCCGGGCCCGGCTGGCCGACCTGCTCGTGGAGTTCGCCGACCAGCCCCGGTCCGGACAGGAGACCTACGCGATGGTCTACGGGGTGTTCCCGAGCGAGAGGGCCGGTCTGCCGCCGGCCGACGAGGACGGGTCGTGACCACCGACGAGGGTGAGGCGACCTCCGACGCGGTAGCTGCGCCGTCGGCGGGGGAGTCCGGGCGACGCCGTCCCGAGCCCCTGGGCGCGAACTACTGGAAGCTCTTCACCTCCGCCACGATGACCAACCTGGGCGACGGGCTGATGACCGTCGCCATGCTCTGGCTCGCCTCCGCGATCACCCGCGACCCGACTGCGATCGCTCTGGTCGGGCTGGCCTCCCGGCTGCCCTGGCTGGTGTTCTCCCTGCCGGCCGGGGTGATCACCGACCGGTACGACCGCCGCGTGCTGGTCGCCGCGATGGACGTCGTCCGGGTGGTGCTGATCGCCGCTTTCGCCGCAGTGGTGCTGGTGCACCAGGACGGGCTGCCGCACCCGGAGGCGCTTGCTGCCGGCACGGCCCAGCCACCGGCCAGCGCTGGACTGCTGCTGACGATGCTCTGTCTGCTCGCGCTGCTGCTCGGCTTCTGCGAGGTGGTCCGGGACAACTCCGCCCAGACGCTGATGGCCTCAGTGGTCAGCAAGAACCACCTGGAGCGGGCCAACGGCCGGCTGTGGGGCGCCGAGACCGCGATGAACAACTTCGTCGGCCCGCCGCTGGGCGGGGTGCTGATCGCCGTGGCACTGGCGCTGCCGTTCTTCCTCAACGCCGGCCTGCTCGCCGCCGGTGTGGTGCTGATCATCCTGCTGACTGGGCAGTTCCGACCCAAGGGCCAGACCAGTACCGGCAAGATCCGCTGGCGCGCTGAGATGGGCGAGGGCTTCACCTGGCTGTGGCGGCACCGGCTGCTGCGGACCCTGGCGATCGTGCTCGGCGGGATGAACATGCTCTCCGCGATCGCGTTCGTGCTGATGGTGCTGTTCGCCCAGGAGGTCCTCGGTCTCTTCGAGGGCTGGCAGTTCGGTGCGGTGATCACCGGCACCGCCGTCGGCGCTGTGGTCGGTTCGCTGGTTGCGGACCGGATCGCCACGCGGCTCACCCCGGGGACCAGCCTGTTCGCTGCGATCGGGGTGGAAGCGGTGACCTTCACCGTGATCGGGCTGACCTCCTCGGCCGTGGTGGTGTGGCTGGCCGGCGTCCTCTCCGGGGTGGCGATCGTGCTGTGGAACGTGATCACCGTGTCCCTGCGCCAGCGGATCATCCCCGACCAGCTCCTCGGCCGGGTGAACTCCGTGTACCGGTTCTTCGGCTGGGGCACGATCTCGCTGGGCACCCTGCTCGGTGGTGTGCTGGTCTCGGCAGGTGAACCGTTCCTCGGGCGGGAGTGGGCGCTGCGCGCGCCTTTCCTGCTCGCCGGCGCCGCCTACGTGGTGCTGCTCCTGCTGACGCTGCCCCGGCTGACCACTGCCAAGATCGAGGCCGCGCAAGCCGCTGCGGAGACGCAGCAGCCCAGGCTGTCCGAGAGTGACCGTTGACTTCTGTACAGGGGATAACTAATGTGCCCAGGCACTGGTCGCTGACGCCTGGCTGTGGGAGGTGCCGTCATGCCGGACATCCCGGTTGCGGTCACCTCGCGCTTCATGCGAGAGGTGAACACGACGGCGGTGCTCGCCCACCTGCGCGAGGTCGAGCGGGCGAGCGTGAGCGGTCTGGCAGCCGCCACCGGCCTCTCCCGCCAGGCGGTCGCCCGGGTCCTGGACGAGCTGCACAGCATCGGACTGGTCGAGACCCTGCCGCCGGAGCGGACCGGTGGACGGAGCGGACGGCCAGCCCAGTCCGTCCGGTTCCGCGCTGAGGCCGGGTACGTCGTCGGCGCCCTGATCGACCCCCAGGAGCTGCACCTGGCAGTGGCCGACTTGCGCGGCAGCATCGTCACCGACACCCGCA
>Ga0209487_1003070_pt1 | contig 13276 bp, 12 predicted proteins | sample Poulit2012_FD_187524 | JGI IMG/M metagenome (GOLD analysis project Ga0209487, IMG submission 187524) | Agricultural soil microbial communities from Georgia to study Nitrogen management - Poultry litter 2012 (SPAdes) (version 2) | ecosystem: Environmental > Terrestrial > Soil > Agricultural land... | reverse complement strand
CGCAGCCAACGTCGATGACAAGAATCAAGCCCGCCAAAAACGCCGCACTACTGGCACCCGCATCAAAGCCAGCTAACGAAGTTCTAGCGCTCAAAATCCATGAGGCACGACAATGCCAACTCCCAAGGCTACGCGCTCACGATATATGAGGCACAACTTATCCTTCGCGCTCAGTTTGACATGAGGCACTACGGGACATGTGACCTACGAAACGTGAAAATTCTCGTATCTGAAAATTGGCTGAAAACACTTGAATTCCACGATCGCATGTCCATGCCGAAGGCGTCATATTGTTGAGGAAAAATCCAGCTTCGTGGTTGTTGAACGCTTTAAACATGAGGTAAATCGGTTGATTTTGACGCAACACTAGGTTGGGCTGAGGAGCTGCAACGAACCTAGACGGTACACATCAGAGGCTCTTCCGCGATGTGGATGCCATTGTTAGCGTAGGAGTGGAACGGTCGCCTACCGAAAGGAGCTGGCTGCCATGCCAAAGACCTCAAAATCCGGCGATGCGAAGAAGTCTGAACTTCCAGACACACTGAAGAAATCGAATGAGAAAGCGCAGCGGACGTTCGCGAAGGCGTATGACTCCGCGATGGACCAATACGGGGATGAAGAACGCGCTCATCGCACAGCCTATGACGCCCTGAAACAAACGCACGAAAAAGTCGGGGATCATTGGGAGCCCAAACCCGAGTCGCGACCCTCTGAAGACGACGATGAGGACACCGCTGGTGGCGTCGACAAGAACGCCACGAAAGAACATCTCTATGAACAAGCGCAAGAACTAGACATCTCCGGACGATCGAAGATGAACAAAGATGAGCTCATTGAAGCCCTTGAGAAGGAAAGTAAGCGCCGCACGTCGAAAAACTCATAGTCATTGAAGCCAACACTGCCAAAGGCACAAAGGAGGATGCGTCATGGCTGACCATGATCAGTTGACCTTCCAGAATCCAGTCGATCGATACCCTGAGATTAGTCCACCGAAACAAGACCAGCCTGAACCTGGATTCGATGAAGATATCGTGCCGAAGGCTGATCATGGTGAAGAAACATACCGCGGGACCGGCAGACTCGAGGGCCGTAAAGCACTCATTACCGGTGCCGACTCGGGTATCGGCGCAGCAGTAGCTATTGCCTTTGCACGCGAAGGTACAGACGTTGCGCTCAATTATCTTGAAGTGGAACAGGAAGACGCTCAACACGTTATCGATACCATTCAAGAAACGGGCCGAAAGGCTGTTGCCCTACCCGGCGACATCCGGGATAAAGCATTCTGCACTCGGCTCGTTGAAGACGCGGTACGGGAACTTGGCGGCTTAGATGCGCTCGTCAATAATGCGGGCAAACAGGTGATTGCCGAAGAGTTGACTGAACTTCCAGATGATCAGTGGGAAGAAACGTACACCACAAATATTACGGCGATGTTCTGGATCACCAAGGCGGCACTGAAACATATGCCCGCCGGTTCCACCATCGTCAACACGACTTCCATCCAAGGGTATAACCCCAATCCGATGCTTATCGATTACGCATCGACGAAGGCAGCTATCAATAACTTCAGTAAGGGGCTCGGTCAACAACTCGCGCCCAAAGGAATTCGTGTGAACGCCGTAGCGCCGGGCCCGATTTGGACTCCCATTCAGCCTTCCAAGGGCCAGCCGAAAGAAAAGCTTCCGCACTTTGGTCAGAACACTCCGCTGGGGCGTGCCGGTCAGCCGACTGAAGTAGCCTCCGCGTTCGTGTTCCTGACGTCATCCGAGTCGAGCTATGTCATCGGTGAAACACTCCACGTGAACGGCGGGATCCCCACTCCATAACCAAAACTTCACCCGAAAGCCAGCCTGCCGTCATATACGTGATACTTTCAACGGCAAGTTGGCTTTTATGACGTCCCATGAAGATTTTTGTCGTCACTGGTTGCACTGTGCACTGAGCAATCTAGGCTGCTAGGTACTCAAACTTTCAATCGTCGCGTCGGTTCTCGACGCGCTATACATCTGTATCGAGACTGGTGGCCCATGATTCTTACTGGTTTACTGATCGGTGCCCTGCTCGGAGTGGTCATGCAGCGTGGCCGTTTCTGTGTCACGGGCATGATCCGAGATATTTTCCTGGCACGCTCGTGGCGCACATTCGTCGCGCTGCTCGTAGTGATAGCGGTGCACGCGGTCGGGTTAGCCGCATTAACCTCCACCGGGGTGATTACCCCGGAGAACACAACCTTCGCACCCGTTGCGGTTGTCGCAGGCGGATTCATTTTTGGTCTTGGAATTATTCTGGCGGGCGGCTGTGCTTCGGGCACCTGGTACCGTTCGGCTGAAGGTCTGGTCGGTTCCTGGATCGCACTGGCGATGTACGCGTTGTCAGCCGCAGCGATGAAATACGGTGCCCTTTCTGACTTTAACGCCTGGGTGAAGAGCTGGGACACCGGTCTGACTACACTGCCAGAGTTCTTTGGCATCTCCCCGTGGTGGTTCGCCATTGGATTAGCCATCGGCACGTTCCTGCTTGTGCGCCACTTCCATCGTCAAGACGCCAAACGCCCACAAGTTGCCCGGCCGCAGAACCAGCCGGCGTGGAAGCGCCCACTGCCCGTCTACACCGCAGGCGCACTCATCGGAGTTATCGGAGTGATCGCCTGGCCACTTTCGGCGGCCACCGGCCGCAACTCCGGATTGGGCATTACGACCCCGACCGCCAACACCCTCCAATACGGGGTCACCGGCGACGAAGGGTTGGTGGACTGGGGCGTTATGCTCGTCCTGGGTCTGTTGGTCGGTGCGTTCATCGCGGCCAAAGCGACCGGAGAATTCCGCATTCGCATGCCCGATGCCAACACGGCCGTCCGTTCCATCGGTGGTGGACTCATGATGGGTGTCGGCGCATCGCTGGCCGGCGGCTGCACCGTCGGCAACGGCATGGTGCAGACCAGCCTGTTCAGTTTCCAGGGGTGGATCGCACTGCTGTTCATCGCGGTGGGGATCGGCGTCGGTGCCAAGTTCTGGTTGAAACCAGCTCGCACCGCGCCATCCACGACGCCCGCGAGCTATTCGACCGACGACTCGGTCAATAACTCAGCTAGCGCCGGAACCGTGGCCCTGAATAACTCAGCGGCACAGCCCGCCGGTTTCGGCGGTATGCAGGTTGCCACCGGCCTGGTGAGCCTCCAGACGGCAGATAAGGGGAAGGTCCGCAATCTGGGCAATGGCTACTATGCGCTGGATTCGATGGGCGCGGTCTGCCCGTTCCCGCTGCTAGAAGCCAAAGAAGCCATAGCTGATCTTGATTCCGGGGAGCACCTGGTCATCGACTTTGATTGCACCCAGGGCACGGACACCATCCCACAATGGGCGGTTGACGACGGCCACCAGGTCATCGATTTCCGCGAAACCGGTGAAGCATCCTGGCAGATCACCCTCCAGAAAGACGGCGCCGTGAGCTAACCACTATGTCAGAGCGAACTAGGCTGCGTGATGCTGCATAAGGCATCACGCAGCCTAGTTATTTCTGGGTCCTAGGATTTTATTCGCCTGATGTCTAAGCAACGTCGTGAGGATTGATTCAACGGGTGGAGTAGTCGCTGGGCCAAGCGGCCGCCGCGTCAAGCTCAGGCTGTGGAGCAGGCTTGAAAGATTTTGTGACCAGCAAGATCGCGACAATGACCGCGGCGACAATCCATCCGGTGGTTCCACCAATCCCTACGTGTGCGGTGTCATAGGTGGGGCTTGCTGAAAACAGGAGCGGCAGCGCTGCGGTGGCGTTGATCGTCGAGTGGCCAAGGGCTGCAGGCCAGACGGAGTTGGTTCGGATACTCAACCATGCGAGTACACCGCCAAGCAGCGTGCAGAAAATGACCATGAAGATGACGGCGAGCCACCCTGGCAGATGAGGGTAGTTATGTCCTAGCAGGATGAGCGGAGTATGCCACAGCCCCCAGATCAGACCTGTTATCAATATGGTGGGGATGACCCCAAGCGGTAGCAACTGCGGGGTGAGCCAACCGCGCCACCCGATCTCTTCGCCGAGCGCAGGAAGCAGGTTGATAAACCAAGAGGCCAGCACAATATTGATGACCTGACCAACTAGGAACAGCTCGATCGGTACACCCGTGGCGCCAGCGCTAGCAAGAGTCTGTTGGAGGCCGGAAAAATTCTCGAGATCAGCTTCATAGACGCCAAACGCTGATGCAATGGGCATACTGAGCAGACCGATAGCAATCGGGATGATAAATGCGAAGACGAGATATCCCAGAAAGCGTGGCACCCGCCGGGGTCGGGTAAACCCTAAGGCTGCGGCACGTTGTCCTTTGGGCCGATGTTTTCGAACAATGAGCCAGGAAACCAGCGCAGGGGTGCCCATCATGACCAGTGCGACCGGTAAATAGAGTGTTCGAAACAGGGCAGGGTCATTGATGAAATACAGCGGCAAAGTCACCAGCCAGGCTAGCCCGAATGTCAGAACGATAAACCAGATGATCTGACGCCATGGAATATCGGCGCGAGTCTGCGGGGAACTCGGCAGCAAGTGAGGTGCGGGCACGTGTGACATGAGGCTAGTGTAATCCGGCTAGGACAATACGCGAGCGAGGATGATCCACACGCCGATGATAATCGCCAGCCACGCGGTAAAATTTGAGCCAGCTCCCGCCATCGTTTCCCTGGTTTTGGACAGCAGTAAATCGGTTTGCGTAGGATACTTTGCTCTCGCCCACGTCAAGATAGCAGCCGGGAGGATCATCAGCACGTTATAGAACGCTAACCACAAAATATCCAGCGGCAATCCGGGGCCGTTAGCTGCGATCAAACTTATCGCTACAAGGTAGGGCCACATCGTTGCAGCCTCCACCGCAATCGCAGATAATGCCAGCGTTGCTGTCGAAACATTCGTCGCCAGCGCTTTATCGCGCAGCCGCAAAATAACCGACGGACCTGGTTGGGCTTCGCGGCGGTTGCGGATAATACCAATGATCCCCATGCCAATGACGATGATGCCGAGGCCAATTGCCAGACGGTCTGCAAGCGGGCCTTGCAGCGTGTCGAGATACGTATCAATCAGGTGCGCGGCCACCATGAGGACTACGAACCCAAGGAGTAGGTAAGTGCCAGCGGTGACCGTCAGATACGTTACGAGTCGACGGGGTTCAAAATTTCCTGGGCGAGCGAGGAGCCACAGGGGAATGAGAAGGGTCGATAGTGTTGAGGCGTCCAGGAAAGCCAGACCTACTATTGCTGCAATGATGGCTAGACTCATGGCACCTTTCGAGGTTTTCGGCCTTCTCACTATAGTTGATGGTAATATCGCAGCGATTCATTCTTTCAAGGATTTGATACAACCATGTCAGGACTAAGCCACGATATCGCGGCTATGGTGGCGAACCACGCTGCAGGCGACGAAGATGGCTTCTACGCGGTGGCGCTTGATGTAGCACACCGAGAATTATCAGAGGGTCGGCGAAATGCCGCAACTGAAATCCGCAAAGCAATTGAGGCAGCCCGCGGTGAAACGGTAGAACTTCAGACCGTAGAAGAAGATGACCTCGGGGTCGACATCGATTCGGACCTCGCCGAATTCATTAAGGTCGCCCGCCCGGATGCCAAATTCGAAGAGCTCACCATCTCCGGGGATCTCATCGAACGCGTTCGGCAGATTCTAGAAGAACACCGCAACGCTGCCTTATTGCGAGACTTCGGTTTTACTCCCGCCCACCGATTGCTTATGGAAGGGCCGGCAGGAACCGGCAAGACCGCTACCGCCGAAGTCATTGCCGCTGAGCTTGGTATCCCGTTGGTGACCGTCTATCTCGACAACCTCCTCAACGTTTACTCTGCCGAAGAAGACGTGCCATCACTCCGTGAAGTCTTCGACCGCTTGGCACGGCGTCGTGCCGTGTACCTATTTGATGTTTTTGACACCATTGGGGACGATACCGCCTCCGGGATGATCCGTCGGGTCTTTAAAGCGTTCTTGCTCTTCGTTGACGTCTTGGGCAAGGGCTCAGTCGCGATTGCGGCGACAAACCGCCGTGGCGTGCTCGACCGATCAATGTTTCGTCACTTCGACACCGTGCTGACTTTCACGTTGCCCACACCCGAAGAAGCGATGCAGGTGATCCGCTCCCAGTTAGGGGACCGGGCGCCTGAGCCGGTGATGAATGAAGTCGATATTTACGAGCAATACTTTGAAGGCCTCTCTCAAGCTGAGCTGACCATCGCTGCTCGGTCGGCTGCCAAAGCTGCGATTATGCGCAACGAAGCACAGGTGACACAAGACGACCTGATTTATGCGCTGACGAACCGCGGTGCGTTTTTACTCGACGACGAATAATCACTTCGCGATCCGTTCCAATAGCGGCTTGGTGCGGTACCCCAGAAACTCGCGCAAGATGACCGAGGTGGAGGTCCGCACGATCCCGGGGATATCGAGGATGAGACGATTCACCCGGTAGAGATCATCCGGCGAGGTTGCTACCACCGTCAGCCGCAGATCGGCGTCCCCGGTGGTTGCATAGATTTCGATGATCTCGGGGATCTCGGCCAGTGCCTCCATGGTTTGTTTGTCATAACCCTGGCGAATTGAGGCATTCATGAATGCGGTGACCTCATAGCCCAGGGCACGCGGTGTGATCCGGCGTTGAAAGGAATCCAGCACTTCGTCATCGAGCTTTTGTAACCGTGCCTGGACGGTATTACGAGAAACTGACAGGCGTTGGGCTAGAGAAACGGTCGTGGCATTGGGCTCTTCGATGAGAGCGAGCAGGATTTCTGCATCGAGCCCATCCAGCCCGCGTCGTGATTTAGAAGTTGACATTCCGCACTTTCTGCCAAAGTAATTTGATCATTCTGCTCAGATATTTTTAGCAGCCTTGAACTTCCTGCTCCATTCGATGAAGGTAATCACAGTATAGCTTGTCAGGAGGTCAACCATGGTGCAATCACCGGTACAACACACCACAGTGACAGAGGTCCTCGGGGAGGTCATCACGCAGCGGGTCGAACGGGTGTTCGGCCTCATTGGCAACGGTAACGTCGAGCTGGTCTCGTCGTTAACTTCCCAGGGGTTTCCCTTTACCGGAGTACGGCATGAGGTAGCGGCCGTTACTGCAGCGGATGCATATTATCGGTCGACCGGAAAGCTCGCCGTAGCAACGGCGACCTACGGTGCAGGGTTTACGAATATGGTCACCGGTTTAGCCGAAGCGCAACTTGCCCGGATTCCCATGGTGGTCGTCGTCGGCGACGCCCCATCCAGCGGTCGACGACCCTTCGATATTGACCAACAGACCGTGACCGTCGGATTGAATATCCCCGTCGTGACCATTGACGAGCGCAATGTTGCCACCGCGACTTCCCGCGCGTTTGATATGGCCGAAGACGGCCAAGAACCCGTGGTGGTTATGGTGCCGTATGATCTATCCGATGCACCCGCGGAAGCGGTGGAAACGGAGCGCAGCTATGAGCCCATTGAGCGCCCGGTGGCTGCTGCTGAGCAGCTAGACGAAATTGCCCAGGCGCTCGTTGCTGCGAAGCGTCCTCTCATTGTCACTGGTGGGGGAGTGGTGCGAACCAATACTGGCCCGATTGCGCGGCAGCTCGGTGATGCTGTGGGCGCGGTCTTTATGCACTCGCTAACAGCATCGAATGTGACAGGCTCAGAGCATTCCTTGGGAATTGCTGGCGGTTTTACTCCCGAACACAAACTGCCCGCAGTGCAGGCGGCCGACATGGTGTTGATCCTGGGGGCCACGAGCAATAATTTTCAAACCCGCAAAGGCACCCTTTTCGGTACCGAAAATATTTACCGTATCGACCTGTCGGATAAATGGAACCTGACCCTGCCGGAAGCTAAAACCGTCTTCGGGGATCTCACCGATGCCCTCCCCAGACTGCTGGCCGCCGTCAAGCACCTGCAACCGCAACGTTCCTCATATCGCGATCAACTGGCGGAGTACTTTGAAGCCGATCCGCTGGATGATGAGCCATCCTATGGTTCGGATGGCGGCTTGAATCCGCGGCTTGTGGCCGAGCGGCTCAACGCTGTATTGCCGGCGAATCGTCAGCTCGTGTTGGACGGCGGGCACTACATCACTTGGATTGGCGAACGCGTCGAGATTCCTGATCCTGCGGGGCTGATTGCGGTGGGCACAGCTTTCCAATCCATCGGATTAGGGTTCGGCTCAGCCGTGGGAGCCTCCGTTGCACGCCCTGATCGGTTTACCGTGGCGGTATCCGGTGACGGCGGTGGACAAATGGCCCTGGCGGATCTTGCTACGTTCATTGACCAAACCGATCACGGCGCCGTCATTATTTTTAACGACGCAGCCTACGGGGCAGAAATTCACCAGTACGCGGTGCTCGGTGCTGACCCGACTGCGATGTACCTGCCGCACGTCGACTTCGCTGCGATCGGTCAGGCCATGGGAGCAACGGGCTTCACCGTCAACACGATTGAGGAGCTCGAGTCCTTTGGGGACTGGATCGCTGCCGGAACCGGGGTGGCAGTGGTGAACATCAATATTTCCACCGAGTTCGCCCACCCTGCATTAAGCCCCGGCGCGACCGGGTAAGGCCCGCAGCTTTACCTGGGTGGCTCGTAGTCGCTCAGGTGTTCGCGTGCCAGGTCTGCTGCCAGGCCGGTATACGTGTGTGGCGTGAGGTCCTTCAAGCGCTGTTCGGCGGAGTCCGAGAGTCCGAGTTCGCCGACGAATTCGCGCATCCGGGCCTCATCCACGCGCTGGCCTCGAGTCAGGTCCTTGAGCCGTTCGTAGGGGTTTTCCATGCCCGGGGTCCCGGCGATGGCTTCGGCGCGCATGACCGTCTGGATGGCTTCGCCTAAGACTTCCCAATTCGTCTCGAGATCTTCGGCCAGGGCGTCTTCGGCGACGTCGAGTTGTCCCATCCCGCGGATGACGTTTTCGATCGCCAGGACGGAGTGGCCGAGTGCGACCCCAATATTGCGCTGCGACGTGGAGTCGGTGAGGTCGCGTTGCCAGCGGGATTCAATCAGCGTCGACCCCAGCGTGTTGAGCAGGGCGTTTGACAGTTCCAGGTTGGCTTCGGCGTTTTCGAACCGAATCGGGTTGACCTTATGCGGCATAGTCGATGAACCGGTCGCCCCTTCTACGGGCACTTGCGCGAAGTATCCGATCGAGATATAGCTCCACACGTCTACGCAGAAACCGTGCAATATCTGGTTGAACCGCGCGATGTCGTCGAATAGTTCCGACATCCAGTCGTGGTTTTCAATCTGTGTGGTGAGCGGGTTAAAGGTGAGTCCCAGATTTTCCACGAAGTCCTGGGCGATGACCGGCCAGTTGGCGTGGGGCACGGCCGCCACGTGGGCTGCGTAGGTGCCGGTAGCGCCGTTGATCTTGCCCAGGTACTGCTGCGTCGAGATACGGCGCAACTGGCGGTTCAGGCGGTGCACGAACACGGCCAGTTCTTTGCCCAGGGTGGTCGGGGTAGCCGGCTGACCATGGGTACGCGACAACATTGGAGTATCGACTGCTGTGTTGGCGACTTCGGTAATGGCGTCGACCATTTTCTGGGCGGCAGGCAACCAGACTTCTTGGATGGCATCGCGGACGCCAAGCGCATAAGAGAGGTTGTTGATGTCTTCGGACGTGCACGCAAAGTGCACGAGTGAGCTCAAATGCCCGAGTCCTAAATCTTCGAGTCGGTTGGCAATGAAGTACTCGACTGCTTTGACGTCATGGACTGTGACGGCCTCGGTCTTGGCGAGTTCAGCCACGGAGGTTTCATCAAACTCGGTGACGATTGCCCGCAGACCCTCCCGTTGCGCGTCGGTCAGGCGACGCAGACCGGGCACCACCATGCCGTCGGCCAGGTGGATAAACCACTCGACTTCGACGTGGATGCGGTTGCGGTTTAGCGCTGCTTCGGAAAGATGATCCACCAAATCGGCAACATAGCCACGGTAGCGGCCATCCAGTGGGCCCAAAGGAATAGTTGTCTCAGCTAAACGCACACGCAAATTTTCAGTCATGGTCTTCATTCTGCCACTCGTCACGGCACGATCGCCATCATGTCACACCCGTGACACAACGGGTCAAGACTTTTCCACACGATACCGATCTGCTGGATGTTGTCCACATTATCGTCGGCCCGATCCCTCGAGGACTCGTGAGTTTTTACGCTGAGGTCATTGCAGGTGAGCTCGCGAACACATTAGGAGGGGACCCATGGTCATGGTTGCTATTCCGTCCATGGCAGAGATCGGCACTGGCATCAGCCTGGTGACAAACGGCGCTTGTGAGTTGGCATCCGAAGCAGTGCAGCAGTTTGTGACCAGTCCGTCTATTGCACAAGCCGGGTTGAACGCTTTGGTAGCACAAATTGAGGTGCTCGAACAATTAGTGGCCAAGCTGCGCCACGTAGCAACAGGTATTGAGACTGTGCAGGGGCGTTTAGGGGCCACCCTAAACATGGAATGGCACTCACCGGCAGGGGAAGCTTTTCGGATTGCGGTTGAGGAGCGGAAGGTACAAGCTCAGCAATTGGAGAGCCTGACATTAGAGACCGTTCAGCTGGCACACCAGGGCATCGATGAGCTGCGCACGTTCATTTCGAGTTTGCAGTCCTTACTTTCCGCTGCCCGAGCCACTATGGGTGACGTAGCCTCCGGGGCGGTTGCGCAGGTGTGCTCATGAGTGCTCGGGTGACCGGCGGGCCGACGCATTGGCGCGCAAATCTGGATGAACTTGCCCTGGGGGTAGCGCAGCTTCGTGAGGCCACCGACCAAACGATGCGGTTAGCCGGCGATGCTGCGGTAGCCGGTGGGCTGTTAGCTGGCGTGACGCTCATGACTCCACAGGGTCCAATCATAGGTTCGAATACGGTGGGCATATCAACGGGACTGATCTCCATGCGCACTGAGGTGGAAGCCCTCTCCGCGGGGGTGGAGTTTGCGGTCGCGGGATATTTGGAAGCCGAAGCTCAGGTTACGAATCTTGTGAACTTGGCTATGACTCCGTTGGCGATGGTGTTGAGCGTCGTCGGTCTGACAACGGATCTGAATGTCCCCAACGACGTGTATGAAATAGCGATTCGCGGCACAAATACTTACGTGTGGGCTCCCGTTGAGGCCGTCTTTACCGCGCTCGACAGGAAGGTTCCGGGGTCGAAATTCGTGATGGGCAATACCATAAGTTGGATGTACGGGCTGGACGAAAACCTTTGGGAGATGGCGCCGACACAACGCACCTACGGGATGTTGGCTCATGCTCTGCAACAGGTGGGGCTCATGCAGCTCGCGCCCTATGACATCGACAATGTGACCACGAACCGCTCGGCGGATGGTTGGCAACACCGTGAAATGCCAGCAACGGGTGGTTCTCTGCAGGCGATGCAATTACTAAAGGACTACGCGTATGCACCCGACACGGTGACCATCGCCAAAATAGAACAAGCCGATGGAACCGACGCCTACGCGGTGATGTATTCGGGAACCACCCCGTTGGAGGACGATAGTGGCCCGTTCGGGGTGTTGACAGCCAACGCCGCGTTTGGAGCCACCGGTGTTGTCGAGGCCGTGGTAGCCGACTCGGTCTATGTAGAAGCGGCCACGCTTGAGATGCTTCAACAAGCCGGGGTGCCTGACGGATCAACGATTATCCCCATGGGCTATAGTCAGGGCGGAACTCACGCGATGAATATGGCGCTGAGCAAGACCTTCAAATCGAAGTACGACGTCTCTGATGTGTTGACCGTCGCTGCCCCAACGGGCCACCGCAGCACCGACGATATGTCGACAAACTTTGTGCACATTGAACATGAACACGACAAAGTGACCGCCCTGACCGGCGCCAGTAACGAGGCCCGGCTCAACCGAACCACGATTGAAGTTCACGGCTATCCAGAGGAAGAAGTTGAAGCAGGAGTGTTTGGGCCGGAACACAATGTGGAGTTAATCGATGGCCAGTTGACCGAGGCGTTACAGGATCCGGAGGTCGCGCACGCCACAGAGGTTCCCCTGGAGAAAGTGGAGCAGAAAATGGGCGGTCCGATAGCGATCCAGCAATTCACGCTGACCCGTCAAGAGGCGGCCCCGCCCCGACATCCGTTCAGCGATCCGCCTGCGATGCGATGGGATGATACTTCCTCGCCTACACCGTCGAAGATCGTTTCGGTTCGCCCCTTGGACCAGTGGCTGCCCGGTATGGCTCGGCGCTAGCTTCGGCTAATCAGTGACTGATGCTAGCAACCAGTTCATGATGGTAGAAACGATGGCGATGATCAGCGCCGCCAAGATGGCGGTCCAGAAGAAGCTATCGATGACCACGTGCACGGGTAAAAAGGACGTGATCCACACGGTGAGCGCGAGCATTGCGGCATTAATAACGAGTGTAAAAAGACCCAGCGTGAGGCAGGTGACCGGTAAGGATAATAAACTCACAATCGGTCGTACAATCGAGTTGACCAAGCCAAAGACCACGGACACAATGAGGATGGCGACAACCGTTTCGCCTGTACTGGGTGCACCCGTATCGGAAGTAACTTCCATACCGGGCAGGATCCACATGGCCACCCAAAACGAAGCAGCAGTGACAAGGGTGCGCAAAAGATAGTTCATGGCTGTATTCTGACACGAAAAACCGGCGGCACCCAACAGGTACCGCCGGTTATTATCAAGGTGAAGGTCTAGTTCTGCGGAATGAAAATACCGTCGAAGAATTCTGCGATCGCGTCAGTGGCGTCGAGTGGTTGCACGGTTGAAACGTAACCATCAGGACGGACCACGATGACCGCACCGTTCGAGGAAATTTCGCGGTTTTCGAAAATGCTGTCATCAGGCAGCGTGCCGAAGACTTGGTTCAAATCGGTGAGCTTATATGGGCCCACGACTGGACGGTAGACCTGTGGGGTTTCCATCAGTTCTACTTCTTCCTTGGGCTGCTGATAGATAACTTTGACATCAAAGAGGCTGTTGGCGTCTTTGTCCTGACGGGTGTACTTCACCACCGGTGAGTTCTCGTCATTGCCTAACCACTCACCAAAGCTATTGGCTTTGTTTTCGGGATCAGCAGGAGCCTTCTCGTCACCGAAGACATAGATGCGCCAGCGACCGTCAGCCTCGTGCAGGTGTCCCAGTTCCACGGGGTTGGTATCCGAGACACGGCCGACCTTGGCTGATTTGAAGCGCTTGCCGATGGTGTAGCCCTTCGCAAGATCCTGGTGGGTGTTTTCTGTAGTGAGCTGCGAGGGCTTGTATTCGGTCATGAAACCAGACGGGAATTCGAACGTCTTGGTGT
>Ga0209487_1003069_pt1 | contig 13281 bp, 11 predicted proteins | sample Poulit2012_FD_187524 | JGI IMG/M metagenome (GOLD analysis project Ga0209487, IMG submission 187524) | Agricultural soil microbial communities from Georgia to study Nitrogen management - Poultry litter 2012 (SPAdes) (version 2) | ecosystem: Environmental > Terrestrial > Soil > Agricultural land... | reverse complement strand
TGGATATAAGGTAATTTTTACAACTATGGGAGAGTTAGTACAAACATTAAAGACAGAAGAAATTACCCGAAAATCACAAACAAGAATGAAACGTATAAGAAACGCTGATTTAGTTATTATTGATGATCTAATGTTTATGGCAATGAATCAAAGTGAAGCCAATTTATTATTTCATTTGATTAATGATCTATATAATACTTCAAGCGTTATTTTGACATCGAATAAGGCGCCTAAGGAGTGGGGAGAATTATTAGGTGATCCAGCAATAACAACAGCTGTTTTAGATCGTATATTACATCGGGTTGAAATTATTCACCTAAATGGTGACAGTTATCGCATGAAACATAGAAAATCAATATTTGAGGAAGAAAGTGTAACAAATTAATTAGCGTAAACTGTCCAATTTTACTTGACGGTTACAGAAGCTAACCTAAATAATAATTACTCTAATGATATATAGGGGAGAAATGAAATTTAAAGGCTATTGATCTATGATATTAACTTTACAATACATATTTCAGAAACCCATTAAATTAACTAACTTATAAAAAGGAGCGATAATATGAGTGAAGAAAAGAAATCCAAGAAATATAAAGATAAGCTTTTTCTATTTTTACATTATTTCTCATTTGTTATTGCATTAATATTTTTTATTCTTAGTTTTATATATGTTGTTTCTAGAAATGATTTGATATTAAAAGATTTATGGGATGGTACTGAAATAAGAGATATAATTACTTTGGTAAGCATTATAACGGCTACAGCAATAAGTATTTTATTGTTTTTTGTTTCGCAACGTACGAATAAAATCAACGAGAATATATATAAATTAGAAAAAACAAGACTAAAAATGGAAATGATACCTCTTTTTAAGCAAGAGAAGAAAATTAATGAAAAAATAAATAGTACTATAATAATATTAGAAGAAATAGCAAATAATTTTAGCTCCTTTATAATACATAAAAAAATTATTGATAAAAAAATTTTAAGTAGTGGTATTGAAGATGAATATTTAGAGGAACGAGAAAAAAGATTTAAAGAAATAGAGAAAACAAGTGAAACAGATGATGAAATCAACATCAAAAAGATGAGAATAATATTTGGTGAACAGAGTCCTGTAGACAAGGCATATGAAAAGATGTTAGATAACTTTCTAAAAGAAAGTGAACAAATAAAGAGCCTGATTGCAGATGCTTTAAAACATATAGAAGAAGTTTCTAAATTATATACAATAGAGGTAGGAATATTACTGGAAATTGAAATTGACAGGTCCATAAAAGGAGACATTCAAAGTCTTTTAACGAAACGAAGAGCAAATACTGCTAGTATTGAACAATTATTTGATTCTATAAAATATCATAATGCAGGAACTTATACATTAGCTGAATTTCCAGTTTTTAAGATGTGGTCAGAGACAATGGATGATGTTTTGAGGAGTGCTAAAGATTTAAAATTAGTTAAAAATGAACTCAATAATAAAGTAAAAGAATATAAAGAAAAGAATTTATAGAAACATGATGGTAGTATAGTTTCATGGACACATCTTAGTTAAGTCCTTAAAATAAAAACTAGGAGGATGTGTCCAATGGAAAACAAAAAACATGGTAAACCTTACACAGATGATTTTCGTAAGATGATTGTTGATTTGTATTATTCTGGTCAAAGGGTAAAGGATTTAAGTGGCGAATATGGCGTATCAGAAGTAACCATTTATGATTGGATCAAAAAATTAAGTCCTGTTGAGTTAGAAGACGGAACCTCAGTTACTCCAGAAGATTATGCCAAGCTACAAAAGCAAATGCGTAAACTTCAACAAGAGAATGAAATATTAAAAAAGCTATGGCCATATTCGCAAGAAAGTAAATGATGCCGACATCACCGAGTTTATTACTAATGAAAAAGACAATCATCCGATACAAAAGATGTGCCAAATACTTGATTTACCAAGAAGTACATACTATCTGATCATTAAATAAAACAATTTCAAATCGTGAACGAAAAAACAATGAAATTAACCCAAAGAATTATCACCATCCATCAAGAAAGTAAGCAGCGTTATGGAGCACCTAAAATTCATTATCTATTAACAAAGGAAGGGTACCAGGTAAGCATAAAACGTGTTCAACGACTAATGAAAAAAGCTGGTATCCGATCTATTATCGTGAAAAAGTTCCGCCCAACATCAAGTATAGAAAAAAATTGAAGAGCGTGAAAACGTCTTGGATAGAGACTTTTCTACGAAAAGTATTAATGAGAAATGGTTTTGTGATATAACTTATATTCATACCTTGAAAGATGGTTGGTGTTATCCAGCTTCCGTTATAGATTTACATACGAAAAAGATAGTTGGTTATTCAGTTTCTCGTTCAATGACAACTGATTTGATTATAAAGGCTCTGAACAATGCCTATTACACGCAGTATCCGGATGAACCGTTAATAATTCATTCAGATCTTGGTACAAAATATACAAGTGATGAATTCGCCCAAACAATTGAGAAATTTAACATGACACATTCCTTTAGTTATAAGGGCAGTCCATATGATAATGATTGTATAGAATCCTTTCACGCAACTCTAAAAAAGGAAGAAGTAAACCATGTTCGTTATCTTGATTTTGAATCAGCTAAATTATCATTATTCCAATATATTCTATAAAGCATAGGAGTACTAAATAAACTTAACTTATTTGTGTCCAAAATATTGACTTAGATCCACTCATAAAAGAGGAAGTGCATCATGTTCTTTAATTAGATTATGTAGCATTCAACAAGCTTTATTTCAATATATAGAAGTTGGTACAACCGTCAAAGAATTTACGGTAGTATTGACTATAGAGCACCATAAGATATGGAAAATCTTGCGCTTAGTATTGCATGATCATCACCATTCAATTTTTACTGTACGGCTTTATGTGGAGAAGCGAGCATGCTAGCCTTTATGGTAAAGCCAGCATCTTTATAAGTGAGCCGGTTGCATGACTTAGAAATCATGCCCGTAGAGAATCCAAGTCAAGCCTTAACATTTTAATGAAAATAAATTTACAAAGAGCAAGAAAATTAGCTTTTATGTGTCCAAAATATTGACTTAGCTCTAGTTTTTTCCATTCAAAAGGTTAGTTGACATAAGTGTATAAAAGTCTTATATTTATGTAGAAATAAGGATATTACCTTTTCATTATATAGACAGTAGGAGAATTAACGATATGATTACTATTAAAGATATTGCGAAAAAAGCTGGTGTGTCAACATCAACCGTATCAAGAGCGTTGAATAACCATCAAGACATAAGTAAAGAAACAAAAGAAAAAATATTAAAGGTGCTTAAAGATAATAACTATACTCCGAATGCGCTTGCAAGAAGTTTAATACAAAAAAAGACATATACTATTGGTCTGTTATTGCCTGAATTTACCGGGAATTTCTACCCTAATATCGCCCAAGTAATAGAAGATGTTTTGTCAAAATATGGTTATTATACAATATACGGTATAACTAATGGGAGTAAAACAAAAGAGAAGCAACTATTAAATTATATGTTAGAGGGAAAACTAGATGGGATAGTGGTTACACCTGAATTCATGGGTCATGGTTTACTAAGACTTATACAAAATAAAAATGTCCCAGTAATTTTCTTACGTAGAAGACCTCCCAAAGAGTTAGATGTCCCATTTGTGGATGTACATTATTATGATGGTGCTTACAAAGCAATAGAATATTTAGTTTCATTGGAACATAAGGAGATTGGTTTTATTGGCATGCCTGAAAATTCAATCGCAGGTAAAGAACGTTATAAAGGGTATTCAGATGCGATTGAAAATAACAATTTGGATAAAATATATGTTATTGCTAAAGATAAAAGTATTGAATCAGGTAGGAGTGCGATGGAAAAGCTGTTTACTCAAAATCCATCAATCACTGCTGTATTTGCAGCTCATGATTACTTGGCTGTAGGTGCGTTAGAATGGTTGGAAATGAAAGGTGTTTCCGTACCAGAAAACATGAGTATAATTGGGTTCGGTAATCTAGAAATAGCTAATTTATATTGGACAAATTTAACTACAGTTGCTCAGCCTTTAAGAGAAATGGGAGCGGAAGTTGCAAACATATTACTAAATAAATTAGGAGAAAAAGAATATACTGTAACAAATTCCCTCAAACAAACTAAATTAGTGATAAGAAATTCATGCCAATCAAGAAGTAAGCAAACAGATTTAAAAAATAAAAAGCTCTAATAAATTTTGATTAAAGATTTAATAACTTACCAAATTTATTACGGTTGTATATATTAAATCTTAAATTGTCAGAATTTTAATTGTTTAGTTCAAAGACAATTTGACATAGTGGTATATTTATTATAATATACTGGTAACGTTACCGGTAACGTTCCCGATAACGTTCTCGCTACTAAAAATGAAAGGGTGGGAATTTTACCGAACAAATGACAGCGCTTACTTTTGTGTATCATATCTAAACTTTTAAGGAGTGATAAGGTTGAGAAAATTATTTTATATGCCTCTTTTATTTCTTGTGATTACGTTACTACTGGTTGCTTGTGGTGGAGACAAAGAAGATGGTACTAATGGAGGGGAAAATAATTGGTTAAAGGATGCTAACTTGGATAAAACTGAAACTGTGGATGAGCTATATGAAAAAGCAAAAGAAGAAGGTGAAGTTGTAGTTTACTCTCATTCTAGTTTGATTGCAGATGTCGAAGAGAATTTTGCAGAAGAATATCCAGGGATTAAAGTAGAAGGTTACAGATTGCATGGAGTTGAAATGCTAGAAAAAATTAAAAGAGAATATGAATCTGGAGTTAATAATGCAGATGTAATATTAGCAAAGGAAATGGGAGGAGCAATTAAAAATGATTTATTAAAAAACGGGATAGTACACAACTACAAACCAGATGATATTAAAGAAAAAATGATTGAACCTTATAAAAGTAGCCCTAATCTAGTCCAATTTGTTGAATATAGAGCACTATTTTATAATACAGATGTTTATAATGAGTCACCTGTTGATAATTGGTGGGATTTAACAACTGATGAGTGGACAGGTCGTTTGGTTATAGTTAATCCTATGGAATCTTCAGATACTATGGATTTATTTATAGCAATGGTAGAAAATGCAGATGAGATGGCAGAGGCTTATGAAGAAAAGTTTGGTGAAGAGATAGAGCTAGATGGTACGGAAAATGCAGGGTATGAATTTATAAAGCAATTAACAGGTAATGATCTTATTATTACAACATCAAGTAGTGAAGCAGTTAAAGCTGTTGCACAATCAACAAGTGACAAACCGCCTGTAACAATAGCGGTAAGTAGTAAATTGAAAGATGTTGAAGAACAGGGATTTAGTATTAATTTTTCTTATGATATTAAACCAAGAATGTCTGTTTCCGAAGAATCTGAAATATATATAGCTGATGGATCACAAAATGTAAATGCAGCAAAATTAATGGCGAGATGGCTTGCAGGTGAATCCGATGGAACTGGGCAAGGTTTGCATACATGGTCAGCGCCAGGAAATTGGCACACAAGAGATGATACGACTCCTGTAGATCCTGAACAACGACCTCTAGAAGACTTAAATGTTTGGAAGTATAATCCGGATTTTTACTTTGAGGAATCCGAAAAAATACGCGATTTCTGGTTACAACATCAACATTAAAATAGTATTAAAAACAGGCTAAGGTGTGGAGTAATTGAGCAAAAATAGATTAGAAGTAATTATTAAAATTGTAAAAAATGTTGGTAATTTTATTAGAAATAGTATTATTGATAAAAATAACATTTATGTTAAAACTAGTAAAAATGATCTTGTAACTAAAACCGACAGAGATGCGGAAAAGAAAATAGTAAAGGTGATACAAAATAACTTTCCAGAAGATGTTATTTTAGGAGAAGAATTTAGTGAATTTAGTGAAGGAAAAATAACAAATTATGAAAACATCAAAAATTTATGGATTATAGATCCCATAGATGGTACCACAAATTTTATACACGACTTACCTTACTACTGTATTTCTATAGCATTAATGAGCAATGGTGTATTGAAAATGGGTATAATTTATGATCCTATAAATAATGAATGCTTTGTTGCTCAAAAAGGAAAAGGATTAAGGTTGAATGGAAAATTAGTAAAAGTATCAAATGAGGAGAGTTTGTCAGAGAGTATTTTGTCAACCAACATACCAAGATTAACTGATGGAGAAATGAGAATAAGTAGTGTAGCAATGTTCACCCTACATTCTAAGGCAAGAGGATTAAGAGCCTTAGGCTCAACGGCATTACAAATGGCTTATGTAGCATGCGGAAGACTTACGGGATATTGGGGTTATAAATTGAAACCATGGGATTTAGCGGCGGCAACACTTATGATAGAAGAGGCGGGTGGCAGGGTGACTGATACTGGGGGAAATCCGTATCAACTAAGTACACATAGTATACTGGGAACAAATGGTTTAATTCACGAAGATGTTATAAGAATATTAAATCAAAGAAGCTAGTATATCGAAAAAAATTACAGGCGTCATGTATTTGTTACTATAACACAGTCAACGAACATGAGAAATTAAAGTTAGAGTATTTCTCATATTCATTGACTGAGAGAAAAGGAGTTTTGAGAGTTGAAAAAGACTAAAATAACTTATCAAAACCATAAGTATTCTTTGGTTAGCACTACAAATCGGATAAAAAATTTATTTACAAATCCTTTATTCATAATAAGTGCAATATCACTGTTGTTTTTAGCTTATACAATCTTATATCCCTTGTGGGACATAATTTTTAGTACATTTACAGGTGGAGGAGAGAGCGGTTTTAGCCTATCCTACTGGAAAAGAATTATTAATAGCGAAATCAGTAAAGCTATTTACTATAAACCACTCGTCCATTCATTAGGTGTTGGCTTTACCGCATCTGTACTTTCATTAGGATTAGGCGGTTTACTTGCCTGGATAGTTGTAAAAACTGATATAAAATTCAAAAAAACTTTAGGCTTTTTAATCATACTTCCATATATGTTACCATCATGGTTCAAGGCATTTGCATGGTTAATAGTATTTAAGAATGACAGAGTGGGTGGTAATCCGGGTTTGTTGCAATTCATATTGAATATTAGTCCTCCTGACTGGTTATCATACGGTTTTCTACCAATTATTCTTACTATGTCAACACATTACTATGCTTTTGCGTATTTGTTAGTTGGCGCAGCACTTAGTTCTATGAGTAGTAGTCTTGAAGAACAAGCTAGAATATTAGGAGCGAATAGATTTACGATAACTAGAAGAATTACATTCCCACTTGTATTGCCTGCATTGTTGTCAGCTTTCATATTAACTATATCTAGAGGAATAGGAACTTTTGGAATTCCAGCATTTCTAGGATTACCAGTTAAGTATTATACCTTATCAACAATGCTTTATAGTAGTATGAAAGGAGGTAGTTCAACAGACGGCTTTATTTTAAGTCTAACATTAATAGTCATAGCATCTGTTATTATATATTTTAATCAACGAGCACTTGGAAAAAGAAATTATGAAACAATAGGTGGAAAGGATTCTAGAACTAATCTAATCCCGTTAGGTAAATGGAAGGGCTTAACTAATATTTTTGTTTGGGGCTTTATTGCTGTCGTTTCAATTTTCCCAGTAGTCCTTTTGTTATATCAAACATTAATGCTTCAAGATGGTGTTTATAGTATAAATAATTTCACTAGCCATTTTTGGTTAGGTAAATCAACTCCGGATATAGGCCATGGGGATCCCGGTGTGTTAAAAAATTCACGTGTATTATTAGCTGCTAGAAATTCTATAATTATTGCTTTTGTTGCTTCGATTTCGGCTACCTTGATGGGTTTAATATTTGGATATGTTATTTCAAGGGAAAGGGATCTCCTCTCTTCTAGATTATTAGATCAAGTATCATTTTTACCATACTTAATACCTGGAATTGCATTTTCTGCAATTTATTTAACTTTATTTTCAAAACCGACTTGGTTCATGCCTGCATTATATGGAACCATGGCATTGTTAATTTTAATTACTGCTGTAAAGGAATTACCATTTGCAACAAGAGCTGGGGTAAGTACGATGTTTCAAATTAGTGAGGAATTGGAAGAAGCTGCGAAAGTTACTGGTTCGTCTTGGTTTAGACGTTTTCGGAAAATTTTGTTGCCTTTGAGTAAAAATGGGTTGTTTAGTGGATTTATCTTAGTGTTTATCAGTGCTATGAAGGAGTTAGATCTACTGGTTTTATTAGTCACTCCACGTACAAACACTTTAACTACATTAACTTTTGAGTTTGCAGAAAAAGGATATCCGCAATTTGCCAATGCAATAATTCTAATTATAATAATTATAATAATTGTAACATACTTTTTAGCGACCACTATAGGAAAAGCAGATATTTCCAGAGGAATTGGAGGAAGATAGTATGGGAAAAATAATCTTAAAAGATATCAATAAACATTTTGGAAATAATCATGTTTTAAAAGATATAAATCTCAAAATTGAAGAGGGAGATTTTATGACATTATTAGGACCATCGGGTTGTGGAAAAACAACAACACTAAGGGTCATAGCTGGATTAGAAAATCCAGAGAAAGGTATAGTTAAAATAAATAATAAAAAAGTAGCCGATGGAGAGCAAAGTTACTACATACCCTCTTCGAATCGTAATTTAAATCTTGTATTCCAGAGTTATGCATTATGGCCACATATGAGTGTATTTGAAAATGTATCTTTCGGTTTAGAGGTAATGAAACTTTCAAAAGAAGTAATTAGAAACAAGGTAGAGGAGGCCTTGAACAGATTACAAATACTAGAGTTCATGGACAGATATCCTTCCGAACTTTCGGGAGGCCAGCAGCAACGGGTTGCAATTGCAAGAGCAATAGTAACAGAGCCCGACTTATTATTATTGGATGAACCATTGTCTAATCTAGATGCTAAATTAAGAGTTGAAATGAGAACTGAGCTAAAACGTTTACACCAAGAGTTAAATACAACGATTGTATATGTGACTCACGATCAAGTAGAGGCATTAACTATGTCAACCAAAATCGCAGTTTTCTTTGATGGTGAATTAGTTCAGATAGATACACCAGAAAAAATATATAGAGCTCCAAGTGATTTAAGAGTTGCCGAGTTTATTGGAAATCCAACCATTAATTTTATTGAAGCTGAAGGAAAAGAGAAAGGCGATAAATTTCTTGTTTCATCTAAGGTAGGAAAATTAGTATATGAAAAACCATTTAAGCATGCATCTAACGTTGTACTTGCCTTAAAACCAGAGGATATTAAAATTCATAGTAACCCCTTAAAAAAAGGATTCAAATGTAAAGTATATTCTGTTTTACCAGCAGGTTCGGAAACGCTAATATATGTAAAGTTGTCGGAATCAATCTTGCTTATAAAAGAAATAGGGGAAACAAAGTATAAAGAAAATGACGAAGTTTGGATTACATTTCCTGAAGATAAAATCAATATTTATAATAAGGAAACCGGAAAAAGGTTAGTATTTAAGAAATAATGTATGAATAAAACAAATATTTAATTAAATGCCTGCTTTTTTAATTGCATATTAAATTATTTATTACAACATTGGGTGAGGCTTTCAATTACTCAATATAATTGAAAAGTAATTTATATATAGAAAAGGATACTTAAATTAGGTAATGTGAATTCGGTCTTTAATTAGTAGATTTTATATCCTATATAACTGAATTCACATACCTTTTTTATTGATGTGTGTGAAATGTAATGAGATATAATATCTGTGATAAATAATTTCCAATATTCATTTAGGAGTCTTTTATTTAATGATAAAGCCACTAAATCTAACTCTACTTTATTAGAGAAAATCTAGTGGTTTTCTAATTTTCACACTTAGTTAATTATAAGGAGAATTTAATTGCTAAAGCGATCTAATTACTATGATAATAAACGAAAGGAAATTAAAGCTGTTGTCGTTGAAATCATTGAAGAATTAATGGAAATGACGGAACATTTTAAGCTTTATTTAGCCGAACCGACGAGGGATAATAAAAAGACAGTTTTAAAAAACGAGAGTTTTGTCGATCGCTATGAAAAAAGATTAAAAGAAGATATTTTAGAAATAATCTCCTTACAACAGTTAGAAATTAAAGAAATTGAATGGTTACTAATGATGAATCGGATTATTAGGGAACTAGAAAGAGTCGGCGATCAATTAACAAACATTATTACCTTTAGTGATGCAATTGATATTAGTACTCTTCATAAGAAAACAAAACCTTTTCTTAAATATAGTGAACAAATGATGATTTGGTTAGGTGAAGGTATTCAAAAGGATGATCCAAAAACTTTACAAGACGTCATTCAACATGATGAACATATCAATGTTTTAAATAAAGAAACTTACCAACATCTTATCCACCGGATACATGAGCAGGAAGAACTGACAGAAACAAGAGTTAAAATGATTATTATTAGTCGATTTCTTGAGCGACTTGGCGATCATCTAGTCAATGCAGCAAATATGTATAAAAAATATATCGAAGAAAATCGTTAGAAAGAGGAATTACAATGTTTTCAAGCTTATTAGGATTTCTCGGAGGTTTAGGGCTCTTTCTTTATGGGGCTCATTTACTTAGTAATAGCCTCCAAAAATTAGGTGCCTCTAAGATGCGAGAGTACTTGGCAACGATCACAGATACGCGCATCAAAGGAATGTTAAGTGGTATCGTTGTTACCTTTTTCCTGCAAAGTAGTACCGTAACAAATATCATTGTTGTTGGACTTGTCGGTGGTACAGTACTTACACTATCCCAAGGCTTTGGTGTTGTTTTAGGTGCAACAATTGGTACAACATTAACTGTACAAATTTTAACCTTTAATATTTCGCAATTTGCACCGGTTTTTATCTTTCTCGGTGTTGTTCTTATTATGTTCATTAAAAATCATACCTCTCGTTCGATCGGGCAAATTGTTCTTGCCATTGGGTTTATCTTTTTCGGGATTGGTTTAATTACTTCATCGCTGGAACCACTTAGTGAGCATGAGCAGGTTTTAGAATTTTTAGTAACCCTTTCAAACAAACCTGTTCTCTTTGCTCTTATCGCGATGATTTTAACAGCTTTAATGCATAGTAGTGCGGCGACAATTATTATTGGAATTGCTTTTGTAACTTCAGATGTGCTATCGCTTTCCGCTATACTCCCCCTTGTCTTAGGAGCAAACATTGGAACGACGCTTCCCGTTGTTCTTTCAAGTTTAGCTTCTCGAGCAGAGGGTAAAAAGTTAGCTCTTTTCTACTTTAGTATTAAAGTCATTGGTGTAACAATTGCGATGTTTTTCCTTGCCTGGATAAGCAAGCTCGTCCCATTGCTACCAGGTTCACCGGAAAGACAAATTGCTCATTTCCACACCCTATTTAATATTGGGGTCACTGTTTTATTTTTCCCATTACTTCCGTATGTGGCAAAACTCTTCCATCACTTGTTTCCACAAGCAGAAGAAGGGCCAACCTTTGAAGTTGAACTAGATGAGCGATTATTAGATATCCCAGAAGAGGCATTAAACAATAGTAGACATGAAATTATTCGCTTAGCGAACATGGTTAAAGAGAAGATGATTTTTCAATTAAAAAACTACATTGAAGGAGCTTATACCAAGGAAGAACTTGAAGAAGTTGAAGATATTATTAATGATTCATATATTCAAATTCAACAATATTTATTACGGCTTGGACAACGGGATCTCTCCCGTTCACAGTCAGATTTAGAAGTTAAATTACTTAACATCTTAAATGATATCGAACATATTGGCGATATGGTTATGCGTTTCTTACGTAAAGGCGAAGAATTAAAAGAAAAAAACATCCAATTGAATGAAGATGACCGCATCCAGTTAAAAAAATTACTTTCCTATATTGAAAAGACTTATGAACGCTCATTATATGCTTTTAAACATGATGAAAGAGATGTTGCAAGAACGAATATACAAAATCAATCAATCATTAATCAATTTGAAAAAGATATAAAGTTTGAGCACTTTAACAGTTTGATTATAGAACATGAATACAATTCAGATATAAGTGGTGTTTACTTAGACATTATTAATGAATTATTGCAAGTGTATCATCATTCAATAAACATTTCTCGAACAGTCCTAGGATTAATTTAAGATCCTAGGGCTTTTTTTATAAATAAAATAATATTGCGTATAATCCATGGAGAATGTATGATTATACGTTAGATTTCACCTTACATGATGAGATTTTTTTCATAAACATTTATTTTGATTCCGAATTCAAAAGAGATAGCGAAATTTACAATTTCAATCCCATTTCATAAATTTTAATAAAATTATGTTTTATTTGAAAGTCATGAAGTATACAGCAAAATGAAGTTTTATCGGGGATTTTTCTCTGTTTTAAGGTTTTGTAAACGTATACGGTGCTATTTCAAGAATTTTTTATAATCCCAGTCTCATTTTTTCAAAAAGTATCAAACTTTTAAAAAAAGGAGTAAAATATCTCTTTTGCCCTTGTTTCTTTAATTTGGCTTGATTTTATGAAATTTGATTTTTGTCTATTTTGTGTGTAAACTAAAAAATGAAATAGTAGTAGATTCACAAGTCTTGATTTATCAATGTTTGTGGTTTGAAAAAGTTTGTTTTTATCTGAAAAAGCTGTTAGAATATCGCTTTTTCTCAGAAAACAAAAATCTTTCTTGGGGTTTTGCCTTATCTTTTACTCCGGCCTATGATGTTAGCTGAAAGGATAAGCTGATGGCCATCTAAGAAGTTATATCTTTCATCCCAAACAAAATTATTGGAGGTATTTTTAATGATTACAGACGATAGTGACAAAATCGAGGAAGCTCGGCAAATGCGGGGATGTGTGGATCGTTAAGCTGCGCTCCTTTTGCCCAAATATATCTTGTGAAGGGGAGTTTGTTTGTTAGGTTAATTGGTGCTCTAGTTTGAAATGAGGAATTTTGTTTCTTAACTCCTGTTGTTGGATGTGTTTTTGGGTTTAGAAATAAGTGCGATAAAAGGATTTCCGCTACTAATGGTATGGCACTTTGTGGTGCTGGTTCTGTTAGTAGCGTTTTTTTTGGTAATACTTGTTTACTGTATCTAGAAGTATGGTTAGCGATTTCATTTTGACTTGACACCGCATACAAAATGAATTATATTGTAAGTACAATAAATGTACGTACATTTGCTGTTATAAGGTGAGAAAAGGGGAGAGAAATGTGAAGCGTGTTGCGATATTAGGTAGTAGTGGAGGGAA
>Ga0209487_1003068_pt1 | contig 13283 bp, 17 predicted proteins | sample Poulit2012_FD_187524 | JGI IMG/M metagenome (GOLD analysis project Ga0209487, IMG submission 187524) | Agricultural soil microbial communities from Georgia to study Nitrogen management - Poultry litter 2012 (SPAdes) (version 2) | ecosystem: Environmental > Terrestrial > Soil > Agricultural land... | reverse complement strand
GGAGATAAAAGAAGATATTATCGTTTTTGTCGATAATTGTTATGGAGAGTTCGTCGAGACGAAAGAACCGACACATTTCGACGCTGACATCATGGCAGGCTCACTCATTAAAAACCCAGGTGGTGGCCTCGTACGAGCAGGTGGGTATATCGTCGGGAAAGAAAAATATGTCGAAGCTGCAGCGAATAGACTAACAGCACCAGGATTAGGAAAAGATGCAGGTGCGACTTTACATATGCTACAAGAAATGTATCAAGGTTTCTTTTTAGCACCTCACGTTGTAGGAGAAGCATTAAAAGGAGCCGTTTTTACAGCACGCTTGTTAGAATTACTACATATAGAGACAGCACCAGCTTATGATTCAAAGCGAACAGACATTATTCAGACGATTACGTTCGGACAAGAACGTGCAATGTTGGCGTTTTGTGAAGCAATTCAAGCAAATTCACCTGTAAACTCATACGTTACCCCATTTCCGAGTGACATGCCGGGTTACGATGAAAAAGTCATTATGGCGGCAGGAACGTTTATACAAGGTTCAAGTATCGAGCTGTCGATTGACGGACCAGTTAAAGAACCGTATACAGCTTTTTTACAAGGTGGCTTAACGTACGAACACGTGAAAATTGCCGTCGCTTCTTCGTTAGAAACGTTAATTACTGACGGAATCATTCAATTACCTTCATAAACAAATATATGTTTTGCAATAAAAAAACATGTGCACGATTCAATTTGAAAAAGTTTTCAACATGAATGAGCGTGCACATGTTTATTACAATATTAAATCATGTTTTAAAAGTTACGATATAAACCGATTACTTTACCGAGAATGGTTACTCTGGATAAAATGATTGGCTCTAACGCCTTATTTTCCGGTTGTAACCGTACATAATTTTCCTCTTTATAAAAACGCTTAACGGTCGCTTCATCGTCTTCTGTCATCGCGACGACGATTTCACCGTTTTCCGCAGTAGATTGCTGTTTCACAATTACTTTATCCCCATCTAATATACCGGCATCGATCATACTATCTCCCTCTACTTCAAGGACAAACAATGTTTGATCAGAATGAACGAACGACTGCGGAATTTGTACGTATTCATCGATGTTTTCGATCGCCGTTATAGGTCTTCCAGCAGTTACTTTTCCGACAAGTGGAACGAGTGTATTCATTTCGACCGATTCGCCACTTTTTCCATTCGATGTCTGTTCATCCTGTAACAGTTCGATCGCACGCGGTTTTGTCGGATTACGTCGAATGTATCCTTTTTGTTCGATCGTCTTTAAATGTCCGTGAACGGTAGAACTTGAAGCTAATCCGACAGCTTGAGCAATCTCTCGTACAGACGGTGGATAGCCTTTTTTTCGTACTTCACTTTGAATAAATTCAAAAATCATCTGCTGCCGTTTAGATAGTTTTGGCACAGTGAACACCTCAACATAACTTTTCTATTCCTATCGTATCATTTCAGGTTGAAAAGTCAAACATAAGTTCTATTTTACGAAGATCGACGTTGAAATGTTTTACTAATTTATTTTCCATAGTACAATACATGATAGAATATATAAGTGGGTGGGAACATGCTATCGGAAGAAAAAATAAAACGGATTAATGAGTTAGCGAAAAAAGCGAAAACAGAAGGGCTTACTTCACGTGAAAAGGAAGAACAAAAACAATTGCGTTCGCAGTATATTGCTAACATCCGAAGTGCGTTTAAAAATCAATTACATTCTTTAAAAGTCGTCGATGAAGAAGGGAACGACATTACACCCGAAAAGTTAAAACGGGCAAAAGAAGCAAAACAAAAGGAAAAAGGAGATAGAAAATAATGACTGCGATTGAATTACGTACGATTAATACGATTAGAACGTTATCGATCGATGCGATCGAACGAGCAAAGTCTGGACACCCTGGATTACCGATGGGGGCAGCACCAATGGCGTATACGCTATTTACTCATGTGATGAATCATAATCCGAAAAATTCTACTTGGTTTAACCGCGACCGTTTCATCTTATCTGCTGGTCATGGATCGATGTTATTGTACAGTTTGCTCCACCTTTGTCAATACGATGTGACGATGGATGATATTAAAAACTTTCGTCAATTCGGTTCAAGAACACCAGGACATCCGGAAGTACTCGATACGGATGGGGTAGAAGCAACGACAGGTCCGCTCGGTCAAGGAGTTGCGATGGCAGTCGGTATGGCGATGGCTGAAGCCCACTTACGTAAAACATATAATCGAGATAACTTTCCAATTATTGACCATTATACATACTCTCTCGTCGGAGATGGTGATCTCATGGAAGGAATTTCTCATGAAGCTGCATCTCTCGCTGGTCATTTAGGATTAGGTAAGTTAATCGTCTTATACGACTCGAACGATATTTCTTTAGACGGTGATTTAGATCGCTCCTTTACAGAGGATATTCAAAAACGATTCGAATCGTACAATTGGCAAGTTATTCGGGTCGAGGATGGAAACGATACGGATGCAATTAAGCAGGCTTTAGAAGATGCGAAGGCGAACGAAGATCAACCGACATTAATTGAAGTGAAAACAGTAATCGGATACGGATCCCCGAACAAATCTGGCTCCTCTGCTTCCCACGGTGCTCCTTTAGGCGCTGAAGAAGTAAAATTAACGAAACAATATTACAGTTGGGAAGATGAGCCGTTTACTGTTAGCGACGAAGTATACGACCATTTGGAACGACATGTCGTTAAAGACGGTAAAGAGAAAAACAATGAATGGGATGAACTATTTGAAGCATACAGAGAAGCCTATCCACAACTAGCGGAACAATTAGAAAAAGCGATCGCAGGTGAGCTTCCTTCAGACTGGGATGAGAACTTACCGACATATGAAGCAGGAAAGGATACGTTGGCGACTCGAGCAGCTTCAGGTGATATGATTAATGCATTCGCTAAAACTGTACCAACACTTTTTGGTGGTAGTGCGGATCTAGCAAGTTCGAATAATACGATGATGAAAGAATACGATGATTTTACGAAAGAAAATTATGCGGGTCGCAACATTTGGTTTGGAGTACGTGAATTTGCGATGGCTGCAGCGTTAAATGGAATGGCACTACACGGTGGTGTAAAAGTTTATGGCGGAACATTTTTTGTGTTCAGTGACTATTTACGTCCTGCAGTTCGTTTATCTGCTTTAATGAATACACCAGTAACATATGTTTTCACACACGACTCGATCGCAGTCGGTGAAGACGGTCCGACGCATGAACCGATTGAACAACTAGCATCACTACGAGCGATGCCAAATGTTACCGTAATTCGGCCGGCAGATGCGAACGAAACGCGCGTAGCGTGGAAAATGGCACTAGAAGCTACTGATCGTCCGACAGCTCTCGTCTTAACACGTCAAGGATTACCAACGTTAAAGGTAGACGAAGCTGTTTTGGAAGAGGGAGTACGTCGGGGTGCCTACGTTGTAAGCAAAGAAGAAGAGGAAATCGATGTTATTTTAATTGCAACTGGTTCTGAAGTTAGTTTAGCGATTGATACAAAAGAACAATTACGCAAACAAAACATCGATGCTCGTGTCGTAAGCATGCCTTCTTGGGATCAGTTCGAACTACAAGATGAGTCATATAAAAATGCTGTACTACCGAAACATGTAACAAAACGTGTTGCCATTGAAATGGGTGCTTCTTTCGGTTGGGAACGTTACGTCGGTTTTGACGGAAAAATAATAGCAATTGATAAGTTTGGTGCATCCGGACCAGGGAATGTCGTCGTCGAACAATATGGCTTTACAGTAGAGAATGTCGTTGAAAACGTACAGTCACTACTTCAAAAATAACTTTTGTTGTATTCAGGAAACAGTTTCGTTTATACTGTAAAAGGATATTCGTTGTAAGGAGGCTGAAGAGATGGCAACAATTTGGGTCGTTTTAATCGCAATATTAGCTCTACTAGTTGGTGCATTATTAGGATTTTTCATATCTCGTAAATATATGATGGACTATTTGAAGAAAAACCCACCGATTAACGAGCAAATGTTACGTACGTTAATGATGCAAATGGGACAAAAACCATCACAAAAGAAAATTAATCAAATGATGCGAGCGATGAGTAACCAAATGGATAAAAAGTAACTAAGAAATAAACTTCGCTTTAACTAAGGCATAGTCGTACATACTGCGGCTATGCCTTTTATGTCATATTTTATGAAATGAAGTATGATATATTTTTTGAAACATTTGCCCACTTTTGTGCAAAACTGTAGTCGAAAGTTAATGTGACGGGTAAAAGGCAGTTTGATACGCTATTTATTATTAGAAATTACGTTTTATAATTGGTAAGATGAGAGGTACACATATCGTTTTATCTTCATATAATAGAAGCGATGATTTCATTATAGATGGAGTGAGATGAATATGTATGTGAACCGATATCGTTATCCTGTTCCATTTACACATAATCCGTCATATACGTACGGACTACAAGGTTATCTTTATAACGCTAACGTATCGTTAGCATCGAAAATAAATGAATACGTTGCCCGAGCTTTATATTATATCGACTACATTATTCGAATGATTCAGTCGAGCAGTCCTTACATTGAAAAGGTTCAACCATTTCTAGAAGATTTACCGACGATGTACCAGTTAATGAAAGCATTTCAACAACTAAGTAATGCAGAAGAAGCAGAAACGACAAACACATTCGATCATCCGAATCATTTGCCAAAACCGACGTTGTTTATTTAATCGTATAAGAAGAACGCATGAGAATAAATGGTCGATAAAACACAAATCATGTATAGAGAGACGAAAAGGAGGAAGAAACGTGACGAATCATCATAAAAAAGCGACGTTTGCGGGTGGCTGTTTTTGGTGTATGGTTGAACCGTTCGACGAACGACCTGGCATTAAAAGTGTCGTATCAGGGTATACCGGTGGCATGGTAGAAAATCCGACGTATGAACAAGTTTGCTCGAATACGACCGGTCATGTGGAAGCAGTTCAAATTACGTACGATCCAGGTGTAGTGTCATACGAATATCTTGTCGAAATTTATTGGCAACAAATCGATCCGACTGATTCGTATGGACAATTTCATGACCGTGGAGATTCGTATAAAACAGCTATCTTTTATCACGATGAAGAACAGAAACGAATTGCGCAACAATCGAAAATGGAGCTAGAACAAAGTGGGAAATTTCAAAAGCCAATCGTAACCGAAATTTTGCCCGCCAAACCATTTTATGAAGCTGAGCCGGAACATCAACATTTTTATAAGAAAAATCCATTACATTATAAAACGTATAAAAAAGGCTCTGGAAGAGAGCAATTTATTCGTGAACATTGGCAAACAAACAATGAACAATTAAAGGAAAAATTAACACCGATGCAATATTATGTGACGCAAGAAGATGGTACAGAACCACCATTTCAAAATGAATATTGGGATCATGAAGAAGAAGGAATTTATGTCGATATTGTTTCAGGCGAAGTACTATTTTCATCGAAAGATAAATTTGATGCAAACTGTGGTTGGCCAAGCTTTACAAAACCTGTAAAAGATAATCAAATCGTAGAACGATTAGACAGATCACACGGTATGATTCGGACGGAAGTTCGTAGTAAAGAAGCAGACTCTCATCTTGGCCATGTATTTCATGACGGTCCGACTGAACATGGTGGGTTGCGATATTGTATTAATTCAGCGGCGTTACGTTTCATTCCGAAAGATGAATTAGAACAGGCGGGTTACGGTGAATATAAGAATTTATTCGATTAAGTAACGATAAAAATATTATGTAAACATAGAGGTGTTAACGATGATTCATTACGGTTGGGAGAAGAAAAAACCGATTAAACGAGTTCGTTGTGTGCACGTTGATGCAAAGCGATATAAAGTGAATACGATGTTAACGAAAGGAAAGGAATACGACGTCATTAACGAAACAGCAGAGTTTCTTTTTGTCATCGATAATAGTGGACGAGTTGCAGGATTTTATAAAGAATATTTTGAGGATATTGCATAAAATGTGAAACAGAACGTAAGAAAGAGCGCTAAATGTGCTCTTTTTTTTTGGACAAATAGTATAAAAACGAAAGTAACACATACAATACACGTACGTTTATTACATCTGAAAGGGATATTTATATGCAAGTTACGACATACGTTCGTTTGCGCAGAAAAATAGCTTTGAAAGAAAATGAACAATTATACGTGACAGATTTCGTCACTTTTTCTTCAGTTGAAGTTGAAGCGATGTTTAGGGAAACGATCATTTCGTTACGATATAAAACGACATATGATCGCTATTTCGTCATCGACGGAATTCGTATTTTAAACGAATTAAAGCGATTAGCTCCTAATTATCATTTTGAATTAATTGGTCCGACCGAGACAGTCGTAAATAAAACGAAAGAAAAAAAACGAGCATCGTATCTTCTATTTGTTTTCGTTTGGATATTATTATTTGTCGGGACGGCTATGACGATTATAAACTTTCATTACGATGTAAGTATGCAAGAAGTACATGAGAAAATTCATTACATATTTACAGGAGAACATCATAAAAATCCACTGTGGATTCAAATACCGTATTCTTTCGGATTGGGAATTGGTATGTTTATTTTTTTAAATCGGTTATGGAAAAAGCGAATTAACGACGAACCGAGTCCATTAGAAATTGAAATATTTAAATATGATCGAGATATCGACGATTTCATCGTTTCCTCTGATAAAAATACGAGCATAAAGGAAGAGAACGATTATTAAATGTTTAGAAATTGTCATTGGATTTGCTAGTGGAGTGATGATCGGAAGTGTATTTATTTCCTTACTCATTTTACTCGGGGTTGTACAACGGTTCGTTCATATAGCAAAACGAAAAGAACAAAGTGATCGATTCATCGTTCCGCTAATATGTGGTGTAATCGTCGGAACATATATTTCACTAACGTCTCAACCGATAGGCGATATACGTTTTTTACTAGTCGTCATTGGACTTTTTCAGGGTCTATTTAACGGTGCACTTATTGCTGCACTAGCAGAAACATTAAATGTCTTTCCACTTTTATCAAAACGATTTCATCTACGAGGACATTTATTTTCGCTACTAGTTGCCCTCGTACTAGGGAAAGTCATCGGCTCGTTGTTCCAATGGCTTATACTCGCTCGTTAAAGGAGAGTTGTTCATGAGAGAAGAAAAACGCGTCACATCAGTTGCAAAGGATATTACATTAAATAAACTTTATATGAATGAAGAGCTCGGTGCATCTTCGTCGTATGATATTGGACTTCGTGAATTACTTGTTTTAGACCGAAAAGTGTTACTCTACTACGTAAATGGACTCGTCGATGATATCGTTATCGTACAAATTATTAAACAATTAGTCAAAGCGAACGATAACGAAGTACCAAAGCGTGTAGCCGATATCGTTCATAATCGGATCGTAAGTCATCAAATTGAAGAAGAACGCGAGTTTCAACCAATTATCGATGAATTACTGTCAGGGTTGATCGTTCTATTCGTTGACGGTGTGCAATATGCGTTTATCGTCGATGTTCGGTTTTATCCCGGAAGACAACCAGAAGAGCCAGATACAGAACGTGTCATACGAGGTTCCCGGGACGGCTTTACCGAGAACATTATGGAAAATACAGGGCTCATTCGGCGACGTATTAAAGACAAACGACTCCGCAATGAAATGTTTAAAGTAGGTAGACGTTCAAAAACCGATATTTGTATTTCATATATAAACGATATTGCAAACGAACGGTACGTCAAGATCGTAAAGGAAAAATTAAAAAATATTGATATTGATAGTTTAGTCATGGCAGATAAGGCGTTGACAGAACTTTTTATCGACTATCAATGGAACCCATTTCCTCTCGTTCGTTTTACAGAACGACCAGACGTAGCAGCGCACCATATTTTATCTGGGTACGTTATATTAGTCGTCGATACATCACCGAATGCCATTATTTTACCGACGACATATTTCGATCATTTAGAACATGCGGAGGAATTCCGACAAACACCTTTTGTCGGCACGTTTACGCGCTGGATTCGTTTTTTAGCCGTTTCGGCATCATTATTTCTCGTTCCCCTATGGTTATTATTCGTGTTAGAACCACAATTATTGCCGGAAGCGTTTTCGTTTATCGGTCCGAAAGAGACAGGAAACATACCGATTCCGTTACAAATTATTATGGCAGATGTCGGGGTTGAATTTTTGCGGATGGCAGCTGTTCACACGCCGACACCACTTGCAACTGCATTAGGGCTCATCGCAGCTGTCCTCATCGGGGAAATTGCGATCGATGTCGGCATGTTTAGTCCGGAAGTAATTTTGTACGTAGCTGTTAGTACAATTGGCGCGTATGTAACTCCAAGTTACGAATTAAGTGTTGCAAATAAAATGCTTAATTTATTTATAATACTTTCGACCGTCTTTTTCGGCGTGAACGGATTCGTCATTAGTTTTACGATTTGTTTACTTTTTCTTACTTCCTTAAAAACATTAGAGACACCATACCTTTGGCCTTTCATACCATTTGACTTTCCAGCACTCGTTCGTTTTCTACTACGTATACCATTACCGTATACGAAATTACGTCCGAGCATCGTACAGCCGCAAGATGAGGTGCGGCAACGTCAATCAAATTAATATTCTTTCGTTTTAGACGGCAATATGATACATTGTTTTTATCTATACAAACATATTTATTTCATGCACGATGGAGGAAGTTGATGATTACAAATGGTAAGTCATTTTCAGTAAATAAAAAAGGCCATTTACAAATTGGCGGGCTAGATACTGTCGATTTAGCGAACACATACGGTACACCGTTATACGTATACGACGTAGCGAGAATTAGAGAAAATTGTCGCGCATACGTAGAAACGTTTAAAAAATTAGATGTTAAAGCACAAGTAGCTTATGCGTCAAAAGCTTTTTCATCGCTAGCAATACTCCAAGTTGTAGCTCAAGAAAACTTAAGTTTAGATGTTGTCTCTGAAGGAGAGTTATATACAGCGATAAAGGCGAACTTTCCGCCGGAAAAAATACATTTACACGGTAATAATAAAAGTAAAGCCGAGTTAAAAATGGCATTGCAATACGATATCGGCTGTATTATTATCGATAATTTTTATGAAATACAATTGTTAGAACAGTTGCTAGAGGAATATGACAAAGAAATCAATGTTTTAATTCGTGTGACACCTGGGATCGAGTCGGAAACACACGAATATATTATGACTGGAAATGAAGATTCAAAGTTCGGTTTTAACGTACAAAATGGACAAGCGGATGAAGCATTTTTACGCTTGCACAATCACCCACGCATTCACTTTATCGGCTTACATAGTCATATCGGATCGCAAATTTTTACGACAGAAAGTTTCGTCTTAGCTGTAAAACTGTTGTTTGAACTCATTGAAAAATGGAACGACGAACATGCGTACGTACCAGAAGTGATGAACTTCGGTGGGGGATTTGGTATTCGATATACCGATGAGGATAAACCACTTCCGAAAGAAAAATATGTCGAAGCGATCGTCACGACTGTACAACAAGAAAGCGAGCGACTACAAATTGCACTTCCAGAAATATGGCTCGAGCCAGGTCGATCGATCGTTGGCGATGCAGCAATTACGTTGTATACAATCGGCTCCATGAAAAAAATCCCGGGAGTACGCACATACGTTTCTGTAGACGGTGGAATGGCAGATAACATTCGACCGGCTTTGTATGATGCCAAGTACGATGCTATTATCGCTAATAAAGCGACGGCTGAAAAAACGATGACCGTATCGATTGCAGGCAAAGCATGTGAATCGGGAGACATGTTAATGAAAGAGTTGCACGTTCCTAACGTGGAGCCGAATGACACGTTAGCGATGTTTGCAACAGGTGCATACGGATATTCGATGGCGAGCAATTATAATCGGTTAAAACGACCAGCTGTCGTTTTTGTTGAAAACGGCAAAGACAAACTCGTCATTAAACGTGAGACAAATGATGATATCGTTAAAAACGATTTATTTTATGATGGAGATATGACGAAATAAATTGGTTAAAAGACCATTTTAGTGTAAAATGTATACGAGATAAGAACCGAAAAAAAATATCATAATAGGAGTTTGATGTCTTATGGCAAAGGGACATATATTATTAGAGAATGATGAAACAATTGAATTCGAACTGTTTGCAGAAGATGCACCTAAGACAGTAGAAAACTTTATGAAATTAGCTAACGACAAATTTTACGATGGATTAACGTTTCACCGAGTCATTCCTGGCTTTGTGAGCCAAGGGGGCTGTCCGGTCGGAAACGGTACAGGAAGTGCAGGCTATACAATTAAATGTGAAACAGATGGAAACCCACATAAACACGTCGAAGGTACGTTATCGATGGCTCATGCAGGACGGGATACGGGAAGTTGTCAGTTTTTTATCGTACATGAACCACAGCCACACTTGGACGGTGTACATACAGTGTTTGGACAAGTAACGTCGAATATGGCTGCGGTAAAAGCGATGCAAAATGGAGACATTATTAAAGAGATTGTTATTTACGGTTCGAAGGAATAATGTCGTTTTTCATCCACCTATTTTTGTTTGTTTTTCTTTTTGTACCGATTAGTTTGTTTTTCCATGAACTAGGACATGCATTAATGGCTCTGGTGTTTCGAGCAAGCAACGTTTCAATCCATATCGGTAGAGGGAAACATCTGTGCCATTTAACGCTACGACGGTTTTCATTATGGATCTATATGAACGTTTTCCTATATTATATGACTGAATACGAGCGGACTGATCCTTTTACTCATCGGGAACGAATAATGATTGCGCTTATGGGACCAATAGTGAATGGTATTATTGGCTTCACTTCATTTTTGCTTTACAAAGAACTTTTCACGAATAAAGTCTTATTATTTTGTACATTATTTAATTGGTGGCTCATGATTGCGAATTTATTTCCGTTTAAAATTGGACAAAAACAGTCAGATGGTTATACTATATATACGTTACTATTCAAATAATTATATCGTATGGAACAGCAATAAATTTGTTGAATACGATATATAAAATGAAAATGATTACTTTTTTATGTAACGATATGAGAGTTGTACGGCAACGTACCACGTATAAAAGTAATCGTAATGAGGGGTTTTGAATGTTAATTCGTTATCGAAAAAACCATGAGAAAATTGCGATGGGATTATTATCGTTTATGCCTGTTGAAAAGGATGTAAAACATTTACAACAGACGATTAAACAATATGAAACGAATCCGAACTGGCACCTATATTTGTGGAAAGAGGAAGAAGATATTATCGGTGCAATCGGCTTAAGAATAGAAGATGAACTAAATGTCGTCGTTCAACATATAACAGTAAATCCATCCTATCGAAATATCGGGATTGGTACGAAAATGGTCGAGGAAATAAAACGACAATACGGTGAAAAATACGACGTATGCCCTAATGAAATGACACAACAGTTTTTTATGAAATGTAGTGATAATTAATGTAAAACCAGCCAAAAGTGGCTGGTTTTATCTTTACAATGTTCATTTCAAATTGTTTATCGTTCGTTACTACTTTTGACACAATACTTACTATTTGTAATCGTTCAATCGTTTATAACCAAGCAGCACCAACGATAATGAGCAAGATAAATAGTACGACGATTAACGCGAAGCCTCCACCGTAGCCATATCCACGTCCATATCCGCCTTCATAACTACCCATATTTATTCCTCCTTTTATAATTTGGGGGGTTATTTATCACTTACAGTAATAACGTATGAGAAAAAGTACATTCATGTATAGGCATTTATATCAAAATGAATTATAATTATTCGTATATGAGGAAAGGTTAGGGAAGACAATGCGTACACCATACGAAGTGAAATTGGCGACGTTTGAAGGACCACTCGATTTATTGCTTCATTTAATTCATGAACTTGAAATTGATATATACGACATACCGGTCGCTGAAATAACGGATCAATATATGGCATATGTGACACAAATGCAAGAGATTGAACTCGATATAGCTAGTGAATATTTAGTCATGGCTGCTACATTACTTCAAATGAAAAGCGCTATGCTTTTACCGAAACAAGAAGTAGAATACGAGGATGAATACGAAGAGGATCCGCGAGAACAACTCGTCCAGCGACTAATTGAATATCAACGCTTTAAAGAAGCGGCGGAAAAATTAAAAGAGAAAGAATTAGATGAAAACCAACTTTACACTCGTCCTCCTGTTATCTTTGATGAGATAATTGAGCAAGCGCCCCCGATGCGTGGGGATGTACCGGTTTATGAAATGATTAGTGCGTTAAAGGATGTGTTACAACGGAAAAAATGGAACGAACCATTAGAGACGACTGTTACTCGGATGGAAATTTCTATTGAAGAAAGAATGGAACAAATTATCGACATGTTACATTTACATAAAAAACGTATCTCTTTTGATGAACTGTTCCCATTTCCGAATCGGACGCATATCGTCACGACGTTTCTAGCAATCTTACAATTATTAAAAATGAACGCGATCGAATGTGAACAAAATGATCACTTTCAACCGATATATATTAGACGGATGGAGGGTGACGAATGAAAGAAATAGAATATAAAGGAATCATTGAAGGTTTACTTTTTGCTAGTGGTGATGAGGGAGTTTCTTTAAAACAAATTGCACAAACTATTGATCTTTCCGAAAAAGAAGTAGCACATTTAATTGAAGAACTTCGCTTTGATTACGAACATAAAAATCGTGGAATTATGATCATGCAATCAAATGAAATTTTTCATTTAACGACAAAGCCCGAACATAACGAATATTATAAAAAATATATGGAAAATCCACGATCATCCCGAATGTCACAAGCAGTACTTGAAACGTTAGCGATCATTGCATATCGCCAACCGATCACACGGACTGAGATTGAAGAGATCCGTGGTGTAAATAGTGATTATGCTGTACAATCGCTTTTAGCACGTTCGTTAATAGAAAAAGCTGGACGAAAAGATACGATCGGACGTCCTGTTCTTTTTAAGACGTCGAAAGAATTTCTCACTTATTTTGGACTTTCATCGTTAGACGATTTACCACCATTACCAGAAAAAGCAGATAAGGAACAATTTGAAAAAGAAGCCGCGTTATTTTTTCAAGAATAACGCACAATATTTCACATATAATAACTTTGTCAATGTCATAGAGGCATTGACTTTTTTATTTTTTTCATAGATATTAACCGTTGTTTTATTCATATG
>Ga0209487_1003067_pt1 | contig 13285 bp, 17 predicted proteins | sample Poulit2012_FD_187524 | JGI IMG/M metagenome (GOLD analysis project Ga0209487, IMG submission 187524) | Agricultural soil microbial communities from Georgia to study Nitrogen management - Poultry litter 2012 (SPAdes) (version 2) | ecosystem: Environmental > Terrestrial > Soil > Agricultural land... | reverse complement strand
CTATCACTCATGATCGCAATCCTCCTAGCCACCCTATGGCTCGAAGGAATCGCACTCACAGCACTCATACTCATGTTCATGGCACTAGCACTACTCACCGGATACTCCATCGGAATCACCCACAACCACCACAGGAGCGGGAAATGACCGCTAAGGTTCTTGCCACCCTCGGCGCACTCGGACTCATCGCAACTATCTGGACCGCAGACTGGCGCTTCCTCTGGACCGGATTGTTGCTGCTCGTCATCAGTGTTGGGATCGTTGCGCAAAAGGGTGGGCAGAAGAAACGCCAGGACGGACTGTACGCGCCCCAAAAGCACGACTAAACACCCAGACGAACAAACACCCGCCGACGAAACACCAGGCCCGCAGAACGCATTCTGTGGGCTTCTGACGTTAAAGGAGCTTCACTTGCATCGCACCGAACAGAACATCTGCGCCAACAACCACTGCGACAAACCATCACCATACGGTCAAATCTGCTACCACTGCGTAGACCACCTGGGCGAAGAACTAGACAAATTCACAGAAGACGACATGGAAGAACTCTACGAAATCGCCCTACGAAACATCCGCCCAGCAGAACGCAACATTAGAACCACCGGCAACCGCACACTCAGACAAGACGCACTCAACGTCGTCGCATGGACACTCTGGCAACAAATCACCCACACATGGCCCAACGAACTCAACACCCTCCACCGACAAGACAACGCCAAACACCGGTGGCAACAGATCAACCAAGGCTGCAAAACCGCACGCCGCTTGATTGAGGGCGAACCCGAAACCAAAATCAGCCCAGACCACATGCAAGAGCAAATGAAAAAAATCGGAACCTTCTACCCAGAAGAAGCCAGCGAATGGCTATGGGAAAACATGCGCATCCGCATCAGCCAATGGCGCATCCGAAAATGGAACCAACAAGGCAAACTCCACCCACGAACATCAACCGACCGTGGGAACCGCTACCACCCATCAGACATCCTCGAAACACTCCAAAAGTCAAGAGAAGACAACATGAGCAACAACATGTGACACTCCCCTAAAAATTTGATACCCTGGAAACTCAGAGGCACAAGTGTCTCAACTATCAGTCTTGAGTCTTATCGACCAAGACTATTTTTGTTTAACGCATGGGGATACGCAAGCCCGGTCAGTCGAGGATCATGTGGCGTGTAAACCTCCTGACCGGGCACCCCACCTATTAATTCTTCAATGAGTAGGTTAAACTTGAGGGCATGAAACACACGCCACTCACACTCATCGCCGCCACCGCACTCATCCTCGCCGGCTGCTCCGGCGATGACACCGAAGCAGCGGTTGAGCGGCCGCAAGAAGTGACAACCTCACCGACAGAAGAACCTGAACCGCAAGAATCCGATAATGTTCGGACTCCTCCAGATATGGACAACCTGACACCGGAAGAACAAGCGGTCCTCAACGCTCGACCAGACCATGAGCTATACGACCGGTATTCAGATGAAGCCTTCATCGAAGACGCACGACACACTTGCCGTCACATCGAAATCAATGTCAAACATGGCAACACCATCGCGCTGCACACGCTCGATCAGATCCATACTAACAATCAGATATCGCAGCGAAAACGAGTCGACAGCCCAGATTACCCGGATGACACTCCATACATCACTGACATGGAATACCCTGTTGAGCAGGCACTAATTCACATGTGCCCAGAACTGCTGGATGAGGTTGAACGAGAAGCATTCGATTCGATTAGCGAATTTACAAAAGCCGGACACGAAACCGGGTATCTCCGTTTCACTGAGGATGGCTATGAATTCACAAACTAAATAAACTACGACCCCGCAGCCCTCACCGTCCTGGTGGGGGTTTTCGCATTTAAACCACACCGACCATGACAAAGGAGGCCATACGTCATGGCCCCAACGTCACGGCCAAAACGCAAACGCAAACTCCGCACCTACACCGAAGAACAAAAGCACGAAGCTCTCGAACTCTACAAAACCGACGGACCCACCGTCGTGTACCAACAACTCGGCATCCCAAAGTCCACAATCGACAGCTGGGCGAGAGCCGCAGGCGTTCGGACGGTCCGAAACAAAAAGACTGAGGAAGCCACCAGAGCCCGCGAAGTTGACTCCGCCCGCCTCCGTGCCGAAGCGTCCTCGTTCGCCATCGAGGGGGCACGTGCAGCCTTCGAGAAACTGTATGAGCGCATCACTGCCGACGACGACATTAGCTTCAAAGACCTTGGCATCATCGGTGGGATCCTTGCGGATAAGCACCTGGCCTTCCTCCAAGTCGATGACGACGGTGGCACCCAAGACACCGTGTCCCTGTTAGACAAGTTGGCTGAGCAGATCGGTGGTGACCTCGATGCTGAATAACGCAGTCAGCCCGAAGCAACTGGACTACCTGCAGTACAGCTCAGCCCGCGTGAACCTGTGCACCGGGTCGATCCGGTCCGGTAAAACCATCATCACCCTGTTCAGGTGGGTATTCTTCATCCGCCACGCCCCTAAGGGTGGCGAACTGGTCATGATTGGTCGCACACGTGACGCGGTGTGGCGGAACTGCATCATGCCACTACAGAACCCGGCCTTGTTTGGGCGGGTCTCCCAGCACGTGGTCGGCAACTACGGAGCACCAACCGTCACGATTCTCGGCCGTAGGGTGCATGTGCTTGGCGCGTCTGACTCGAAAGCTGAGAAGGTGATTCGTGGTATGACCGTAGCCGGCGCATACGTCGACGAAGTCACCACCCTCGCTGAAGAGTTCTTCACCCAACTGTTAGGCCGTATGAGCGTGGAGGGTGCGAAGCTGTTCGGCAGTACGAACCCGGATAACCCGTCGCACTGGCTCAAAGAGAAGTTCCTCGACCGTGTCGACGAGCTACCGGATTGGAAGCACTGGCACTTCGTCCTCGCCGACAACCCCAGCCTATCCGCCGAGTACATCGCGTCGATTAGCGCTGAGTTCACAGGACTCTGGTACCAACGGTTCATTGAGGGGCGTTGGGTGGCTGCTGAGGGGTCCATCTTCCCCATGTTCGACCCCGACACCCACGTCATCCCCTGGGACACCGTGCCACCCTTACAGCGTGTCATGGCGGTTGGTGTGGACTACGGGACCACCAACCCAACAGCCGCCATCGTCCTAGCCCAAGCCCAGGACGGCACACTCTACGCCCTCGACGAGTGGTCGTACTCCAGCCGAGACCACAACGCCCCACTCACCGACGCACAACTCGCCGACCGGCTCGAACGCTTCCTAGCCACCCCGCACGCCCCAGACGACACCCGACAACCCGACGTGTTCATCCTCGACCCCTCCGCAGCGTCCTTCCGCACAGAGCTAGCGTTACGCGGCCAACCCGTCATGAACGCCGACAACAACGTGAACTACGGCATCCAAACCCTCGCATCACTGTTCAGCGAGAAACGCCTGTACATCACTGACCGGTGCCAACGACTCATCCGAGAAATCCCCGGCTACGCATGGGACGACAAAGCAACCGCCGAAGGCAAAGACCATCCCATCCAGTTAGCCGACCACGCCATCGACGCCCTCCGGTACGCCGTCGTCACCACAGAACGCGCATGGCGACCAACACTCAACGAATACGACCAACGTAGGAAGGTGGCAGCCTGATGCCAATGCCAGAGCCCAACACGGTATGGCCACCAGAACACGTGGCACCAGTGTTCCAGGACATCGCCACCAACAAAACCCTATGGCGCGGACCAGAACCACCAGACCTCACCACCGGCACCGGCACAGGCCTCGTCGCCCGCGCACAAGCCTATGGTGGCCTCGTTGGGGCAATAGCCCGCGTCCTGTGGGGTCCACCGGTGAGCACGCAAACCAAGCGGCCTGAGCGGCACCACGTCCCAGTCCCCGCCGACATCGCCACTCTGTCCGCGGACTTGTTGTTCTCGGAGGCGCCACGGATCCTGCCACCCGAAGGCACCAACGAGAAGGTGAAGGCCCGCATCGACGAGGTCGTCAACAACGCCGAAAACCACAGTAAGTTCCTCGAAGCTGCCGAGCTGGCTGCAGCGTTGTGCGGTGTGTACCTGCGTATCGTGTGGGACGACAGTGTCGCAGACCACCCCATGCTTGATGTTGTGTACCCTGACCAGGCGATCCCAACCTGGCGGTGGGGCACCCTGGTCGATGTGACGTTCTGGAACGTTATCGAAACGGACAAGGGCGGCCGCGTATGGCGCCACCTCGAGCACCACGCTCCCGGCCGCATCGAGCACGCCCTGTACAAGGGCGAGAAGGACAACCTCGGCCAACTCGTCCCCCTCACGGACCACCAGGCCACCGAGTGGTTAGCAGACTACGTCGACGCCGACTCCGGCATGGACACCGGCACCACCAACCTCACCGCAGCCTACGTGCCCAACATCATGCCCTCCCGCAAACACGGCGACGACCCCGACCTCGCACCCTACGGCCGCTCCGACTACGAAGGCGCTGAACAACTGTTCCTCGACCTCGATGATGCTTACACCTCCTGGATGCGCGACATCCGGTTAGCCAAATCCCGGTTGTTCGTTGACGAGCACGCACTCCAAGACCACGGCCCAGGCCGCGGCCAATCCTTTGATGCCGATCATGAGGTGTACACCACGCTGCGCGGGTATGGTGCGATCTCCGACGACAACCGGAACATGGTCCAAGCCCAACAGTTCGCCATCCGCGACCGTGAGCACCGCGAGTCCATCAAACACATCCTGGCCAACATCCTCCGCGCCACCGGGTACAGCCCGTCGACGATGGGTGAGGAGGCCCCGTCGTCACAGATCACCGCCAAAGAGATCCGGTCCCGTGAACAAGCCTCCAAACGGACGTGGACGAAGAAGCAACGCCACTGGGAAGCCCACCTCAAACCCTTGTTGGAAACACTGTTGGAGGTGGATGCTGCGTTGTTTGAGACCTCCCCAATCCCCGCCGGCGACGCACCAGAACTTGAGTTCAAAATCAGCAACAGCCTCGAAGGCGATGTGGTTGACCTGGCCTCCACCATCAGCACCCTGGACGCAGCTGACGCCATATCGCTGGATCAGAAGCTGCGCATGATGTACCCCAACTGGTCACGCCAGCAACTCAATGAGGAAGCTGAGAAGATCCGGGCCGAACGACCACACCTACTCGGCAACCCCGACCCTGAGGTTGAGGGCCGGGCTGGTGAGTCATTCGCCGACCGCATGCAACAAGCGGTCGAGGCACGGAACGGGCAACAGGACTAACCCGTGGCGCAGTTGTGGACGCCAGGCACCGCACCACTTGGTGAGGTTGTCACCCGGGTCACTGGCACCCTGTTAGCGGTGTATGCCACCTACGAGCAGGACATGCTGCGCTGGTTGGGCCGGCAGTTGGCTGTGGCGGAGACACCAGAGGACGCCAGATCGTTGGAGCAGCAGATGCTCAACGTCTCCGATGAGGCCTATCGTGCACGCCGTTTGGCTGACCAGTTGATGGATGATGCGACTGGTGCTGCTGTGGAGATGGTTGAGCAGGCTGCTGAGGCTGGCATGGCCACCGCACTGTCCCAGCTCGCTGATCGTGGGCTACCGATGCGTGACTATGCGACCACTAGCCCTGCCGTCTACAGCGTGTTGGGTGACCTTGGCAACGCCTTAGATGAGGCGCACCGGCGTATTCTGCGGGTGCCGGATGATATGTATCGGGAGATCAACGCCATCGGCTCCGCCCAAGGCATCCTGCACGGCCAACCACTCAAGTCCCGGCATTACAGGATCTGGTCTGAGTTCGTGTCCAACGGCATCCGCGGGTTCACCGACGTATCAGGTCGCAACTGGAACATGGTGTCCTACGTTGAGATGGCCTCCCGGACCACCGTCGCCAGAGCGTACCGCGCCCAACAGCAACACACGTTGCTCGAGAACGATTTGAACCTGGTGTCTGTGAACACCACCAACGATGCGTGCCCGGTGTGTGCTGAATGGTCCGGCCGAGTGCTGTCGTTGGATGGCTCACCGGCCGGGACGTATCAGATGTGGTCACCACTCACTGGCTCGGATGTCAGTGTGCAGGTCCACGCCACCATCGAACAAGCGACCGCAGCCGGGTGGGCTCACCCCAACTGTCAATGCAGCTCGATCCCCCACCTGCCCGGTGACACACCACCCCAACCGGTTGAGTACGACCGGGACGAGCACCAGGCCCGCGAGTCGCAGCGGTACCACGAACGCGAAATCCGCCGACTCAAACGCGAGAAACTTGTTGACCCTGAATTGTCAGCTGACTACGACACCCGGATTCGTGGCCACCAGGCCCGGATCCGTGAGCTTGTCGATGATTACGGGCTGAATCGTAAACGTGAACGTGAACAGATCAACCACGGCTACCGACGCCGATAACCCTGCCCAGGAGGCAACCCACCATGTCAGGTAACGCACCAACACCAGCACCACAGGCCCCCTCGAACGGCCCGGAAGGTACCCAGGGCGGTGGTGACAGCAATGCTGCAGGAACTCCGCAACCGCCAACCCAACCCACCCCGCAGGGCGATCCTGCCCCACCTGCATCGTCCCAGCCGGCAACACCTGAACCATCAGAACAACCGGACCAGGGACAACAAGGCTTAGAGGCGGCCTCCCGTGACGACCTGCTGGCCGAGATTCGCACGTTGCGCCGTGAGAACGCCAAACGCCGCACCAGCACTCAGGAGGCCACCCAGACCGCAGCTGAACAAGCCAAGTCTGAGCTTGCCCAGGAGATCGGTAAAGCCCTCGGCCTGGTAGAGGATGGCGAAGCCACACCTGATGCTGACAAGCTCACCCAGCAGCTCACCGAGCAGACCCAGGCCGCCAAACAAGCCCAACTCGAACTGGCCGTATACAAAGCGGCCAGCACGCATGGTGCGGATGCTGACGCCCTTTTAGACTCTCGCTCCTTCCTGGAGAAGGTAGCAGACCTCGACCCCACCAACACCGATGACCTCAACACGGCCATCAAAGAAGTGGTCGAGTCCAACCCGCGACTACAACAGCAAGGCCAGGTGCCACCCAAACGCAGCGGGAACCCACTCAACAACAACCGGTCCGAGCCGGTTGCCCAAACCCCAGAAGAACTCGCCAACATGATTCCCCGCGGGTTCTAACCAACCCATCTTTTAGGAGGCACCTAGAATGGCTCACGATTTCCTCAAAGCCGAAGTCATCGGCAACGCCGCACTCGGCCTACTAGCACGCGAGGTGGTCCTACCCAACCTCGTCTACCGCGACGCCGAAACCCACTACGCCGGCACCGTCGGACCACGTGACGACAAAGTCATCATCCCGGTCCCCGGCAAAATGGGGCCAGCCCGTGAACTGCCATGGCGTGAACGCAACCGCCAGATCATCACCGACGACATCGTCGAAGGTCAGGCAGAAATCGAACTGGACACCTACCTGTACAAAGCCGTCCAACTGCTCCGTGAGGAACAGACCTTGGACATCGCCGACTACGGTCGCCAAGTGCTCCAGCCGATGACCACATCGGTTGCGGAGACCGCGGAGGACCGTGTGGCGTTGGCGATCCAGAACGCCCCGTACACCGAAGAGATCGAGGTCCAGGCAACCGACCGTGGCACCTACAACGCCCTGGTCGATGCTCGGAAGTACCTCACCCAAAACCGTGTCCCACGCGCCGGTGTGGTCGCCGTGCTGGGCTCCGAGATGGAAGCCCGCGCACTCAAAGACCCCACCTTCGTTGACGTTGGACGTGCTGGCTCGGACTCCGCGCTGCGTGACGCGAACCTTGGCCGGATTGCAGGGTTCAACCTGTTCACCTCGGATGCAATTGACCCGGAGTCGATCTACATCTTCCACCCGACCGCGTTCCCGACCGTGTTCCGGGCACCCAAACCAGCACGCTCTGTCCCGTTCAGCGCGTCGTTGGCGTCGGATTCCATCGCGATGACCTACTGGGAATCCCTGGACTCCACCAACGACTCCGACCGGGCGTTCCTCGGTACGTTCTTCGGAGTCAACCACTACGAAGACCCAACCGACCCCACCGACCCACAGGGCGCGACCAGCTTCGTGCGGGCAATCCGCCTGGTCCCAGCAAACCCTGTTGGTGGTGGCGATGATGGTGGTTCGGGGGAATGACGGCTTTCCCAGGTAACAGCACGTTCCCTGGGGAAGGTGTTTTCCCTAGTGCACAGGAAGGATAACAGCCGATGACCAGGTCGTATAGCTACCATCGTGTCACCCACGCCGCAGTGTCGGACTTGCCAGAGGCGTTGCAGGGTCTTGAGGACGCTGAGCAGCGCGTGGAAGCGGCCTCGGACGTGGTGACGTGGTTGATCCGCAACGCACGCTATGAGGTCGACGACGACGGGAAACCGACTGACGAAGATCTCCTAGCCCTGTTGAAGGATGCGACGGTCACCCAGGCTATTTTTGCTGACGACAAGTACGGCGGCCAGGATGACACCTCTGATGAGGACGTCGTCCCGGTGGCGTTGGGTGCCCTCCGTGTGGAGTCCCCTGACACGTCTGGGCGGAATCCCAACTGGGGCACCCGTGTCTGGCAGAACATTAGCCCGGCCACCTGGTACATGCTCCGCAACGCCGGCCTCATCCGCGGCCACATCAGGAGCCTGTGATGCACGGACAACGCATCCCCGACGCCCTACTACCCCATCAGGTGACCGTTGAACGGTACCTGGGGTCTGGCGCGTACGGGGACGTCTACGCCGAACCGGAGCACATCACCAGGGCGCAGGTGGAAGATCAGACCCGGCTGGTTCGGGATCCTAAAGGCGTGGAACAGACCTCCAACGCCACCATCTACCTGGAAATCCCTGAACACCCCGTCAACCCGGGCAGCCTGGTGACCAGGTGGGCTGGTACCGCTTATGAGGTCACCTCGAAGGTGATCACCGTGAGCATCTTCCAACACCCGAAAGGGTTGTCGCACATGGTTCTCAACGTCGAATAAGAGAGCGGGTCCCAGCATGTCTTTGCAGTTCAATATCCAATGGAATGGGCCAGCCATCACCAGTGAGATGACCAGCCGTGGGGTGCGTGGCCTCAACCAGGCTGCAGCACTCCTACAGGCTAGGACGGTGCCACGTACACCCAAAGATACTGGTGAGCTACGCCGGTCGTTGGTGATCCACCCAGCCCACGCTGGACAGTTGTACTCGGCCGTGGCCTCCAACCTCCCCTACGCTGTCCGTCAGCATGAGGAGTTGGGGTACCGGCACAAGCATGGTGAAGCCAAATTCCTGGAACGCGCATTGAATGATAATGCGTCAGAGTTGCAAGCTGTGATCGCTAACAACCTCAACCGGGGCGGTGGGCTATGAGTATCCCAAACTATGAGGACAACTCCCAGACCATCGCCGTGCTGACAGGGTTCGTCCAGTTGATGCTTGACGCGTCACCCGTGGTCGAGTCCGTGCTGGGGAAACCGTTGGCGTTCAATGACACCGGCCTCTACACCGATGATGTGGTGGGCGTGTTCGTGATGAATAGTGCCGACAAACCCGCACTATCCCTCACCGTCAGCGTGTACATCGCGAACCCCAACATCGGGCCAGGACTCACCCAATACGCGGTACAAGTCCGAGCCCGCAGTAACACCAGAGATTACCGGCCAGCCATGTTCCTCCTCGACGCGGTAAGAGACCACGACGACGGCCCACGGTTACACGGGCTAACCCACGCTGACCTGTCAGGGTATAACGCGACCATCATCACAGCCGACTCGCTGGGCGATATGGGACTCAACGACTCGGACCAGTACGAGCTCACCGAGAACTACAGCCTGGTCGTGAATAACGAGCCAGGCAAAGTGCTCCCATTCCCTAGGACCACATAATCCCCACCACCACTGATAACTCAATAACCCCCTTTAGTCCACCCCTTTTTGCCACCCCATTGCCGGGTGGCTTTTGTGTTTAAGAAGGAGCCACCGTGGCTACAAACTCAAACCTGCAAGCAAGCAATGTAACGTTCGCCAAACTCGCCCGCGAAATCGTTGTCGAAGTCGCTGTCATCCCAGAAGACGACACCACCGAAATCGACTGGAAACGCGTCAACGGGCTCAACAGCTTTAACCCCGGCCTGGAAGAAACCTTCCAGGACACCACCGCGTTCGAGAACGATGGTGCCGGGTCCCAGGACAAGACCGGGTACACCTGGGCGCCAGTGCTCGGGTTTATTCAGCGTCAGACCGCTGACCAGTCGATGGATCCAGGTCAGAAGATTCTCTTTGATTGTGCCGGCAAGATCGGGCCGGGTTCGAAGGTGTTTTACCGGCAGTACGAGCGTGACGGTGGCCCGGAGAACTATGAGGGTGTGGTGTCCCCGCAGTGGGCGCCAGCCGAGGGTGACCCGTCGGCGGTTCGTACTGTGTCGGTGACCTGTCACGGTGACGGTCCTCGCTGGCGGATCACCAACCCACTGTTGGAAGAAGACGACGAGGCAGATTCGGGGGAATAGTGGCAGTGCCGGGTAACAGCACGTTCCCCGGCGCTGGTCTATTTCCTAGTGCAGAAGGAGCATAAATTATGGCGTTTGAGCCAAAGACCTGGGCTGATGGTGAAGACGGTGGCACACCGATCACCGCAGAAGAGCTAAACCGGATTGAACAGGGTATCGCCACTGTAGGGACCATTGAAGGCCCACAAGGCCCACAAGGACCGGAAGGCCCGGAGGGGCCACAAGGCGAGCCAGGCCCGAAGGGCGACAAGGGTGATCCTGGCGACCAAGGCCCACCCGGGGCTGATGGTGCCGACGGGTTCCCGTCTGAGGCCCAATGGAACGACCTCGTCGCCCGAGTAGAGGCCCTCGAAACCCCAGAGGCCTAACAACCCCCTACAAAACCACTCATAACCCGGGTGGTCTTTTTTCATGCCCGGGGCCAGGACTGGTGGTGCTCCAGTCCTGGCCCCGCCCACACCCCCTTGAGCACCACACCAAGCACCAAAAGTTTTTAGGAGCACCACCACGATGAGCACCACCAATCAACCTGATCTTGAAGCGATCTTCAAACCGCTGGAACTCACCAGCCCGGTGACCGGGAAAACCTACAAACCACCGTTGGTCGGATACCGGATGGGCTTAGAACTGCGGGTATTCCAAGAGCAGGTCAACGAGGTATACCGGATCGTCCAGGAAAACGTGCAGGCCGCCAAAGAGGCCGAAGAAAACGGTGAGGAACCACCGGAACCGAAACCAGTGCCTGAGTACACGTGGGAAGACGACGAAGGCCCCACCCCAGAGAACATGCTCGGCGAACCCCTCCTGGAAGAGATGGAGGCCAATGGTGAGCCCTATGCGCTGGTGAAGCTTGCAACCGACACGGTGTGGCAGGACTTCCTGTACGGCCGCAAGTACGCCGAAGAGTACTGGGCGTCTGGCGGTGACACAAAAAAAGCGACGGAGAAGATCAGCGGCAGGAACAGCAAGGGGATCCCGTCGATATCGACCAATACGGGCGAGGCGAATACGACGAAGAAACAGGCCTCTACGAGTGGTACGAAATCCCGGAAGAAGCCCAACAGCAAATCGACGACCACCACGAAGAGTACCGGCGCAAACAAAACCAAGTCGCCATCAGCTACCAAAAAATCTTAGACCACTGGCCACTGGTGATTGGGGCGTTCCAGGCCGTCCACGGGATCGCACTCGAGTTCCACGCCCACTACCCGTGGGTGTGGTTCCACCCCCGACTCATGTACTTGCTAAATGAGGACACGCCGCTGTCACGTGCGGTCTTACCTCCACCCAAACCACAAAAGTAACCCCCAGATTTTAGGAAGGTGTAGTTCATGGCGCTTACCGCTGCCCAGCTTGAAGCGATCCTGACTCTGGATAAGAGTCAGTTTGATCGTGAGCTCAGTGGTGCGGAGCGGTCCGCCCAAAACACACGCCGCAGCTTCACCGACTGGGGCAAAGATGTGGGCAAGGCCGTCAACGACGGGATCGTCCTCACCGCCACTGGTGCGGCTGGGATGGCCGCCACGGTCACGAAGATCGGGATCGACTACAACACGTTACAGCAGCAATCACGGGCTGCGTTGGAGACCCTGTTGGGGTCTAGCGAGGCTGCACAAGCCCAACTCGCAGAATTAGACGAGTGGGCCGATAAGTCCCCGTTCGCTCGTGAAGTCTGGTACGAAGCCCAACAACAACTCATCGGCTTCGGCACCGAAGCTGAACTGGTGGTCCCAATCCTCAACGGGGTCCAAGACGCCGTCGCAGCCGTAGGTGGCACCAACGAGGACATCAAAGGTGTCGTCGACACGCTAGCCCAAATGCAAGGCCAAGGCCGCCTGTCCGGCGAGGAACTGCGCCGACTCGGGCAATACGGTATCGACGCTGCGTCCATCATTGGTGATGAGATGGGCTACACAGGGGCTGAGATCCGTGAGATGGCGTCCAAGCCGGGTGGTATCCCCGTCGACCAGGTCTGGGACCCGCTCACCACCGGGCTCGAGGAGCGTTTCGGTGGGGCAGCTGAGGCGGTCAAGGATACCTTTGTTGGTGCTGTTGACCGGATCCGGGCTGCGTTCCGTGACATCGGCGGCGAAATCGCCCGACCATTCGTTGACCCTGACGGTGGTGGCCGGGCCGTGGACTGGGCTAACGACTTCGCCGACCTGCTGCGTGCTGTGGAGTCGCAGATCCCGTCGTTGGTTGGCGTCATGGACAACCGGTTGTCCCCCGCTTTCGACAATTTCCGTATCAGGATGAAGGATGCCACGGATGCGGTCAACGACTGGGACCAAGCTGACCTCGAGTCCATGCTGGACCGGCTGGGAGAACACACCCCAACCATCGCGGGTTTGTCTGGTGCCATGTTCGCTTTGGCCACTCAGAACATCCCCGTCATTGGCGGTTTGACGTCGGCGCTCGGACCATTGGGCACAGCCCTTAGCCTTGCCGCGTTGGCGTCTCCTGAGATGCGTGACGGGCTCGCCGACATTTTCGAAGCCGGTGAACCCCTCATCGGGGTGTTGGGTGATCTGGCGGGTGTTGCGTCTGGCACGTTCGTCACTGGACTGGAAGCCGCCGCCACCGTGCTGTCAGGTGTGGCAGACATCGTCGGCCCGGTGGTGGAGTGGTTCGCTGACCTGCCCGAACCCATCCGCAACGCCGCCACCGCTGCGTTGATTTTCAACGCTGCTGGTGGGCCGACGTCGAAGGTTCTGGAGAACATGACGACCGGGGCGCGGAACTTCGGTAACCGTATCGGTGGTGTCATTGACTCCTTTGGTGGCTGGACTGGGGCCTTCGAAGGCGCCACCAACAGCACCGGTGACTTC
>Ga0209487_1003066_pt1 | contig 13288 bp, 14 predicted proteins | sample Poulit2012_FD_187524 | JGI IMG/M metagenome (GOLD analysis project Ga0209487, IMG submission 187524) | Agricultural soil microbial communities from Georgia to study Nitrogen management - Poultry litter 2012 (SPAdes) (version 2) | ecosystem: Environmental > Terrestrial > Soil > Agricultural land... | reverse complement strand
CACTGTCAAAAAAGCCAAGCTATTGGAGGTGTCAGCTGTGGCATTCCCTGCCTATCCAGATAGTGAAGTTTCTGCTAGGGGATATGACAGAATGAAACAGTATGATAATGAGCTAAAGGAATATCGTGAAGAACAAGTAGCGAAAATAAACACTTTAATTAAATTAGGAGGAATACAATAATGAATATTAAACAAATCTTAGCTAGGCTAGCTGAAATTCGTGAAATGATGGACGACGAAGAAAAGCGAGGTGATACTACCTTCAAGGAGTTAGAGAAAGAGGTACGTGATTTAACCGAAAAGAAAGAAGAAATTGAAGCTCGTGAACGATTGGACGACCTTAACCCAGAACAAAAAGAAGATCTTGAGCAACGTCAGTTAGGAGATTATACTCCACAAACAGTAATCGAACCTACAGATGAACAGAGACAGGCATTTGAAACTTATTTAGAAACACGTGAAATTGAGGGAGATTCATTAGTAAAAGATGATGGTTTTGTTGTCATTCCGGAAGAAATCATTACTCAAATCTTAACACTTAAAGAAAAGGAGTTTAACCTAGACCAGTATGTAACTGTAAAATCTGTGGCTAATGGTAGTGGGAAATTCCCTGTTGTTCGCCAATCAGAAGTTGCAGCACTTCCAGAAGTTGCTGAATTAGAAGAAAACCCAGCATTGGCTGTCAAACCTTTCTACAATTTACGTTATGAAATTAAAACTTACAGAGGTTATTTCCGTGTGTCTCGTGAAGCGATTGAAGATGCGGCGGTCAATGTATTAGGTGAGCTTATGACATGGATGGCTCGTTCTATTGCATCTACTCGTAACGCTGCTATTGTTAAAGCAATTAAAGAAGGTACTCCAGGCAAAGAAGGAGAAACACTAACATTTGAAACAGTTGAAGCAACTGGTATTGACGGTATCAAAGATGCAATTAACTTAAACTTAAAACCAAATTACGAGCACAATGTTGCTATTGTGTCACAGACAGCTTTTGCTACATTGGACAAGTTAAAAGATAAGCAAGGCAATTATTTGTTGCAACCAGATGTTAAAGAACCTACTCAAAAACGATTATTGGGTGCATTTGTAGTTGTGCTTCCAGATGAAATGATTGGTGAAGAATCCTCTAACACAATCATTATTGGTAACTTGAAAGATGGAATTGTTTTATTTGAACGTTCCCGTTATCAAGCTGGATGGACAGATTACATGCATTTTGGGGAAGCGTTAATGGTTGCTGTGCGCCAAGATGTACGTATCTTAGATGAGAAGTCCACAATCGTCATCGAGTTTTCCGAAGAAGAAGAACAATTACCCTAATCAGCCCGTAAACTTAGAGGCTAGTGTTACAGACACCACTGCAAGCTTAAAGTGGGACTAGCGTTTAACCAGGGCTATTTATAAAGAAAGGAGCATTCCATGGCTTATAACGTATATCAAAATGATGAATTAATATTAACCACAGAAGATAAAGAGTGCACTGCTGAAGGCTTAACACCTAATACGGAGTACTCTTTTTCTGTTTCAGAAATTATTGGAGATAATGAATCCGAACGATCTGACGCAGTTACTATCACAACTGATTATAGTCCAGTGGCATCTGTAACTGTCGCACCTAAAACCAATAATTTAGAGGTTGGTGCTACTCGTAATTTGACATCTACTGTCGAACCATCGACCGCAAAACAAGATGTTATTTGGTCATCTAGTGACGAAGGTGTGGCAACTGTGAGTAATGGTACGGTTACAGCGATTGGAGAAGGTACAGCAACAATTACAGTAACGGCCGAAGGTCAATCAGATACTGCAACTGTAAATGTAACTGAGCCAGAACCAGATCCAGAAGAACCGACAGACCCCGAAGAGGGTGATTGATAATGTCCATTCTAGAATCGGTGAAACGCCACTTGAGAGTAATGCATGATTTAGAAGACCCGGACATACAAGAAAAAATCGATTGGGCAGAAAACGATGTGATTGAAGCTATCTATGATAGTTATGATAAAAGCCTGGATAAAGAGTCTCTTAAAAAAGATACGTCATACAGAAAAGCTGTCACATTATTAGCCACTCATTATTACGAAAATAGATTATCAGTGTCAGAGGTTAATATTCATGAATCCCCTTATTCGGTGGTTCATGCTATCCAAACCTTGCGAGCACATAGAGACAGGTACTTAAAGGATGATGATACATGAGATTAAATAATATGAGATTTAATTTTTCAAAAATGCATCATCCTATTGAGATATTTGAATTAAAAGCAGTCACTGATAACGGAATGACGCAAAAGCCTAAACCTGTACCGTTTTTGAAGTGTTTTGCTCATATAGAGACTGTTAGTCTTAAGGACTATCAAACAAGCGTACAGATGGGTACACAACATGAAATTAAGGTGTTTATCCGAAATTACCCCGGTGTAACTAACAAAATGCAGTTACACCACAACAATCAAGAATATAACATTAAGCAAGTATTTTATGATTACAGGCAAAGTGGTTTTACTGTCTTAGTAGCCGAGGATGTGACCAGCACATGAGTTATAAAATTGAGGGTTTAAGAGAAACAATATCTAATCTTGCAAAAAAAGAAACAGAAATAATCCGTGCTGCAAGAGCGGGCAACTTAGCTGGTGGAAAAGTCATATTAGAGGAATTAAAGGGTAATGTCCCTAGAAGTGGTTATTCAGGACCTAATCCTAAAGCAAGGCTTGCTGATGCAGTTGTAATGAGTGGTAACCGATCTAACAAAGCAACTGGTGAGAGTTATGTAGCTGTTGGCTTTAATAGAAGCGCTAATTTTAGGGCGCACATTCCAGAGTTTGGTTCCATTGAGCAAGGACCGCAGGGCTATATGACAAAAACAGTACAAGCTGTTGAAGGTCGATTGCAAAGCGAAATGGCTGATGCTATAAGGAAGGTGCTGTCATGAGTGATTTAATAAAAGACCTCTCACTTTATGAAATAGATTCATTAGAAATCGTCTATCAATTATTGATAAATGATTCAAAGATACTAAATGAAACAGGTCATGGTAAAGACAATGATCATATCTTTAAGTATCATATTCCGGAAGAAAATAAAGAAGTTCCACCACTAATCAGAATACATCCAATATCAGAATTGCCAGTTGAATATGCCGACAATGAACAACTTGCATGGGATTGTATTGTACAAGTTGATGTATGGGATTATTCAAATGCTAGACAAATAGCTTTAAGAGTTCACAAGTTAATGAAAACTATAAATTTTAAACAAAACACCCCTACCTTTGAATATGATCCGGACACTTACTTAGTCCGAGATTGCCGAAGGTACAGGGGTGTTTTAATTTCAAAATTAAAGGAGAATGAATAATGGCAGAAGAAAAGAAAAATACTAGTGCTGTTGTAGGTATAGATAAGTTTTATTACGCTATTTTAGAATCTGATAGCGAAAGTGGGGCAACATATAATGAAAGAGTAAGAGTTCCATATATTCAAAACGTGAATATTGAAACGGAACAAGAAATCGCTAAAGCATTTGGTGATAATACTGTTGCGGAAATGGCGGTTGCTACTGGTGTAGCTACGGTTGAATTTCAGTTCCACTCCATTCCATTAGAAGATCGTGTAGCACTTCTTGGGTTAGAGGAAGAGGACGGGATGATTATTCAGAAGTCACAAGTACAGCCTCCATATGTGGCGGTCGTTTTGGAGAAGACAAAAGGTGACGGTTCTGTCGAATTAGTTGGATTAACAAAAGGAATGTTTACACTACCACCTACTGAAGCACAAACTAAAGAAGATACGATTGAGTTTGGTAATGATACTATCAGTGGAGAATTTTCAGCACGTGCATTTGATGATGTTTCCCAAGTGTTTGTTCATGTAGGTGAAGATGATGAAGAAAAACGAGAAGCATTTATGAAGAAAATTTTTCAAATAGAAGAAACACCCTAAACAGCCCGAAAACTTAAAGGCTGATAAAACTGATACTACAGCAAGATTAACTTGGGATTAGTCTTTAAAGTTAGGGCTTAATCAATAAAAGGAAGGGCGCTTATATCGAGCGTCCTTTTTATTTGTTTAAATACAGGAGGAAATCAAATGAAATACGAAAACGTGAAGCATTATGACGGTAAAACAAAGGCTATAACACTTGTTACTGGTGTGAAGGATTACGAAAAGAAAGAAGTTGAAGTTAAGAAATACCAACATCCCTTCTTTACAAAAGGATTTTTCATAAAACGAGCGATTGAACTAGGTGCAGAATTTGAAGAGAATGAACAAGTTATTCCTTTGGATTTATTCAATAGGTTAACAAACTTTATCACAGAGTTATATAACAATCAATTTACGGAGGAAGAACTTATCAACGGAATTAACTCTGATCGTATTATAGAAACTTATATTTTAATTTTGTTCGGAGTTCTTCAAGGTGAGCAAAAAAACGACTAAAGGGCGAAGAGAATTTAACAGAAGAAGATTTTAGTTTTGTTAAACAAAAAGAAATGATTGATAAGCTCTTTGCCAAATTATTAAAAGAACATTCTATAAATGAAATATATGAAATGGATATTTTGGAATTATTACGATTAACTAACTTAGACAAAAATATGAATAACGAAACAAAAACAGTCGATTCGTTATTTGCAGCGTTTGGAAAATAATTTAAGAAAGGAGGTAAATATATGACAATTGGCGGTACTCCTGTTGGTAATATGGTCATTAAGGTTGATTTAGATGCTGTCGGAGTAGAAAAATCTATGACTGGATTACAAAGGCAGTTAAGATCATCTAACAAAGCTATGGGGGCACAATTATCTGCATTTGATCGTGGAGATAAATCTGCTGCTAAATATGGAGTTATGATTGAGGGTTTATCTAACAGACATCGGATTCAAGCTAGGATGGTACAAGAGGCCAGAGCTAACTATGATCACATGACTAGAACGTATGGCGAAAACTCTGTAAAGGCTCAACAAGCATCACAAGAATTAAATGAGCAGATCGCACGTTATCAAGAAACGGGTAGAGAGTTAGATAATGTTACCTCTGAATTTCAAGAGTTTCAAAGAGTACAAGAAATTCAGAACAAAGGTTGGTATAAGGCCGCTGATTCAATGGAACAGTGGGGCGGTAAATTAAAAACAGCAGGTACTGCTATGGATAAGACAGGTAAAACCCTCACTCGTAGGGTTAGTATGCCATTAGGTATTATTGCAGGTGCTGCTATAAAAGTCGGATCTGACTTTGAAGCTGGTATGTCTAAAGTACAAGCGATATCTGGTGCAAGTGCAAAAGATATGAAATTGATGGAAGATCAAGCACGTGATCTGGGAGCTACAACTGTATTTAGTGCATCGGAAGCTGCATCTGGTATGGAGTTCTTGGCTATGGCTGGTTTCGAGACTAATGAAATCATGAGTGCAATGCCTGGATTGTTAGACTTAGCTGCATCATCCAATATGGATTTAGGGCGAGCAGCAGATATTGCTTCAAATATTATCAGTGGTTTTGCTATGGAAGCTGAGGACGCTGGAAGGGTTGCGGATGTATTAGCTAAAGGTGCATCAACTGCCAACACTGACGTTGAAGGTTTAGGAGATTCTATGGCAACAGTGGCACCAGTAGCAGCATCATTAGGTATAGACCTAGAGGATATGGCTGCAGCAACTGGTAAAATGGCTGACTCTGGTATTCAAGGTTCTAAAGCTGGTCGTATGCTTAGACAAGGTTTATTACGACTTTCCAAACCAACAGGAGAAGCAGCTGATTTAATAGATGATCTTGGCATTAATGTGTTTGATGCAGAAGGTAATATGAAATCGATGGATAAGGTTGTTGCTGAACTTGAGAAAGGTTTAAAAGGCCAAACAAAACAGCAAAAGGCAGCAGCACTAGCTACGTTATTTGGTTCTGAAAGTACAGCAGGTTGGTCAGCACTTTTAGAAGTTGGATCTGACACTCTTGCTGATTATTCAAATGAATTGAAGAATTCTGAAGGAGCAGCAGCAGATATGGCTGAAACCATGCAAGATAACTTGCAAGGTAGCCTTAAAGAATTAAAATCTATGATCGAAGATTTATTTATTGAAATGTACCAAAATTTAAGACCTGCATTGGAATCTACTATTGATGGTGCAAAAAGTTTAACTAACTGGTTTGCTGAATTAAGTCCCAAAACACAAGAAAACATTATCAAGTTTGGTGCACTAGCGTTTGCTATGGGTCCAGTTCTTAGTATCACTGGAAAATTAACATTTGGTATAGGTAGTTTAATGCAAGGTGCTGGTTCATTAACAAAAACAATTGGACTATCTAAAGGCGCAGGTTTGTTAGGTGCTATGGGAAGTTTAGGGCCATTGGCAGTTGGCGGAGTTGCAGTGGCTGGATTAGCCGCAGTTAGTGTAGCTGTTTATAATGCAGTAAAAGAATCAAAAGATCTAGAAGAAGTTAATTTAGACGTGGCTAAATCCCTGTCAGATGAAGCAATTGAATTAGAAAAGGCAGCAGACACATTTGATAAACTATCAGGAAAAGCAAAAATAAGTAATGCAGAATTAGCAGAATTGAATGATCTGAACATCAGAATCTCTGAATCGAGCAATCCTGGGGAAATAAAAGAATTGCAAAAGCAATACGATGCACTTGCTGAAAAGTCAGGATTATCAAAAGATGAGTTGCAAAATTTGTTTGAAGCTAACGGACTCATTATCAAGCAATCTCCCGATGTTAAACAATCCATATCTGATCAAGGTAATGCGTTCGCAGAAAGTACTAAGGAAGTAAGAAATCATATTGAAGCTATGTATGATTTGTCATTAGTTGAGTTAGAGGGGCAAGTATCAGCTGCACTAGAAAATCAAGTTGAATTGCAAAAACAAAAAAATGAATTACAAAAAGAACATAGTGGTTTACTTGATGAATTGCAAGTAAAAGTTGATGCAAATAAGCTTTCTGAAGAAGAAAATAAAGCAAGGCAAACAGAGATAAACAAACTTTTGGAGGATAGGACACTTTCATATGAAGAGGCGAAGCCATTACAAGAAGAACTGACTGCATTGGTAGATATTGAAAATGGCGATCATGCAAAAGCTGTTGAATATATGCAAGAAAAGATAAATAAGAAAAATGAATCAATAGAGAATACAGAAGAAGACATACGATTAAATAAAGAAATAATCTCCCAAGCAAGTGAAATAGCTTTAAAGCAAGTTGGAATTAACGAAGAAGGCGAAAAGGGTCTTGTCGCACTAGATAAAGCAATTGCTAAGAATGACGAAGAGTTAGCTAAATTAGATAAAAAGCTAGAAGCTAATGGACAATTAACTACAAAAGAGCAAGATCGCTATGATACATTATCGGCGACAAACGAAAAACAACGAGAAGCCAGAGATTATTTACATGATGAATTAGGCATCTATAAGGATTTAAACTCTCTAGCCAATGCAAAATTAGATGCAGCAGACAAAGAAACCCAGAAAAAAATTGAAACCTGGGCAAAAACGGCTGATATAAAAGTTGAAGAAGGAAATATTGTAAAACAATTACAAGATAAAAATTCCGAATATGACAAAAGCATATCTAAAATTGAAAAGGAGGGTAAAGCCCAAGGTTTAAGTAAAAAAGAAATCGATAAACAAATCCTAGAACTCGAAGGTAAGAGGTCGATAAACGACAAAATAATCGAACAAATATTACGTGAATTAGGCGTTTGGGACCAAGTGAAAGATTCGATTGATCAAGGTACCAAAAAAGAAAAAGAAAAAGGTAAAGCTACCGACGAAACCACAGGTAAGTCTAAAAAACAAGGCGACCAGATTAGTAATAACAACAAAAAAACTGATGAAGGAATTAAAAAAGAGCAAGAACGATCTAGAGAAGCCGGTAAAGATGTCGATAAAACCGTTAATGCTCAAGATAGAGGTTCAGTTGCTAGAATCGATAGGTTGGCACAAGTTACAAAAAACAAGCGTGTAAATGCTAAAGATCATGGAACTATTGACATTTTAAATAGAAGAGCATCAGCCACTCGTAGTAAGAGGGTTAACTTAACTGCTGGTAGTTCGTTGTCTACACTTAATCGTGCTGCATCTAGTCCAGTAACAAAAACAATTAACTTTGTAGGAAAAGGTTTAAGTAAGCTTAAATTCTGGGCCAAAGGTACACCACCGGGAGGACATCCCGAAGATGGACCAGCGGTTGTTGGTGATGGTGGTGGTAGAGAATTAATAACATTACCAAGTGGACAATCGTTCTTATCTCCGGACACAGATACGTTACTTAATTTGCCTAAAGGGACTCATGTTATACCACATCGTGAAACTGAAAGAATTATGAGGTCGATGCCAAAGTATGCCGATGGTACTAATAGATGGAGTAGTCTTTTTGATTTTGAAAATGTTAAAAATAATGAATTTATGAAGTTACTAGCACTAACCAGTAAGGATAGCGAATCAAATATTAGAGTGTTAGACAATACTAAATCGTCAACGAATAAAGAGAATGGTTTCGTCAAAGACCTACTCAACGCTACATTAGAACAAAACCAGATACTAATGCAGTTATTAAATAAGAATCAAGACCTATATATGCAAGAACGTGTTGTAGGAAGTATTATGGCGCCAATTGTAGATGAGCATTTAGAAAGAGATCGAATCAGACGTGAAAAGTTTAGGGGGTGAATATGCTTGATCTTTAACGGAATATCAAAAGAATATTTAACTGTTACAAGAGGTAGGAAAAGACCAGCATGGGCACCAGTTGAAAGAGATTTTGTAACAGCTAGTGGTATGCCGGGAGCACACTTATTTGGTACAAGCACACAGGTCAGGATAATAACTGTACCTGTTTTTATTTTGGCTAAAAACTTTAGCGACTTACAAAAGCTAAAAGAAGATATGGCTGAATGGCTTATTCATGCAGATACCAAGGAGTTAATTTTTAAGGACGAGCCAGACAGAGTTTGTTTTGCTGTTGTTGATGGTGGTTTAGATTTAGATGAATTAATTCGATGGGGCGAGGGTGAAATAACATTTGTTTGCCCTGATCCATATAAGTATTCTTCAGAAGAAAAAAACATACCAGCCGAAGACATCATGATGATCAACAACGAAGGTAACGAAGCGACCGAACCAATCATAGAACTAACTGCTACTAAGAAAGCTACGTTTGCCATGGTCAACAACATGAACGATGAATACAACTTGCTTGGTTTTCCTCTCGAAGAAGAAGGTCAAGAAGAAGTAGTTGACGCTAGTCCTACTGTAATGTATGAAGATGGAACATCAATGGATGGTTGGACAACATCAGGTGTACAGGTTGATGATTATTTTAACGACATTACAGGTACGATGATGTCCGATGGTTCGGGCATACGCGCTCAAAACTACGGAACAGCCGGAGATCGTATGCGTGGTCCAGCAGTAATAAGAGAGTTATCTAGACCATTGCAAGACTTCGAACTAACAACGAATTTTGACATCATATCTAGACGTGAAATGGATAACTTTAGAATTGAAGTTTATCTATTTGATGAAGCAATGAACATGCTAGGCAAGATTGGTATTAAGGATAATAGCAGAACTAAAAATAGACGTGCTGCACTTGGTCGAGTTGGTCCATATCGTGGTGCTGGAAGAAGCAATGGTTACGCAATTGGTAAGCATAACTATATCCAAGACAATCTAGGCGAAACAACGCTAATGAATATGTCTGTAAAACGTGAAGGTAATCTATACACCTTCTATGTCGCTAGATTTAGGAATAGTAGGCATAGAACAACGTTACAGTCTACTTTTAGAGATTCTAAAAATGAATACGGTGGTAGATTAAAATACGTATCTTTGTTTGTTGGAAGCTACCAAGACAGGGCGGTACCTAACCGTTTGCGTATGAATAATCTCGAAGTTAAAGAGATAAGGCAATTAACTGTTGACCAGACTCCATACATTTTAGATGTTGGCGATACAGTCACGTTTGATCATGCGACAGAAGAATTATTAATAAATGGTCAAGATGCCATGATGATAAAAGACTTTGGAGCAGAGTTTTTCAAGTTACCCAAAGGGTATAGTCAACTTGAAATTAATCCACCAGATACGTTTACTGGTGAAGTTAAGTTTAGAGAAAAATATAAGTAGGTGATAAAATGGCAGAATTTCCACAAAATGAATGGATAGAAGTCAATGAACGTTTAGTGCCTTTGACTAAACCACAGCATTATAAAAAAGGTAGTACAACAGAAGTGGAATTAACCGGACACGATAATCCTTTGCCAACTGCAGATTATGGAATGACTGAAAGTGGGTTATGGATTCCTAAAAGAGTATCTGATGATGGGGCAGTTCATACTCAACTAACTGGGAGTATAGTGGAGGAAGTAGCTATAGTTAATGGATTAGCTTTAACAGGCACAAGTTCGAGTTATCACACAATTGATATAAGAAATTATAAAAAAATCAAACTTTATGCGCGTTCAACTGTAGATTCGGAAATAAGTTTGATGGTACGACCGTTTCCAAACACACTCAACACGACTGATTTTTGGGACGGCGAAAGGTGGGTAAATAACGATGATATGATTATCCCAGCAAGAACCCAGACTTTTTATTTAAATTCAGCATTACCTTGGTTAGACGACTTCATAGGTAGAGGTCATAATTTTAGGATTAGAGTGCAAGCAGAACAAACCCCAACTCAAGGTACATTATCGGTATTTCTTTTAGGGCAGGTGAGGTAATTGGCAACATCAACGGAAATAAAAAAGGCTGTAGATTGGGCTTTAAAACAAGAAGTTATTGAAGACGGCGTGAAGATGAAGGTTTATGATAACGGTAGAATAAATAACCATCTTTTTGTTGATTTTGTGAGGAAATATTATAACGTTAATAATATAGAGTACGGAACATTTGATTTCAATGATTTAAAACCTTATTTATGATACTCAACTAACTGTTGTCTAATGTTGAATATATTATAGGTCATTAATCGTGAATTAATAGGAATAAACTTCCTTTTATCGTATGATGTGGATAAAAGGAGGGATGATATGGACTTTAAGGCAAAGCCGGTGTTAGAAAAAGAACAGGTAATGAAGGAAATTGCAGAATACCTCACTGAAAACCGCAAAACCAGTATAGATAGTATAAGGGGTTCAATATATGCCAGATTAATAAGCGATGGAGTCATAGGGATGATAATGGAGAGAGAGCATGGAATGACAACGAGTTTTGACAGAGAAATATCAGACGAAGATGCGTTGCTCATAAATGAATGCATTTACGATTTACTTTATGATAGAGTCATAACTCCAGGAACAAGTAGCGATCTTTTAGATTTACCATTCATTCATGTAACAGATGATAATAAACTCAATAAATACTTATAAGAATTAAGCATCTCACACGAGGTGCTTTTTATTTTGCAATAAAAGAGGTGAACAAATGTCACAAACGCAATTAGCAAGTATGTTTATTGGCGGTCATACTTACACATTAGATGATGCTGAACAACTAACAGGTACTAAATCAACAATAGGAAATATCATCCACTTTACAGACGGGAAAAACGATAACATATTACAAATCGCTACCGCTAAAGATATAACGGGTAGTCCTGTTCATCATAAATCACTTAAAGATAACGTTGAAACATTTGATTTTGAACTAATCGGAGAGCGTAAATATGATGAGCATATTGTAAAAGGTAATAGAGTTATTATGCCTGGTGAATATGCACAGCAACTAGTCGAATTTACCATAGATGAAGTAATTGACGAGAGAGAACGTGGTAAAGGTTTTGAAGTGTTTACCTACGCTAGTTACCTAGACTTAAGTAAAAATGATGCAATAGAACCTTTTAGATTTACGGGTACAGCATCACAACATTTAGGACGTTCGTTGCAAAACACAGAGCATGAAATAGGTGTTGTGGAATCTGAAAGAGTTATCACTATATCTTTTGAAAATTGGACGAATCCGTACGAATATATAAGACGAATTGCTAGAGAGTTTGGTTTAGAGGTTGATTTTGAAATAATGCACAATGGATTAAAAGTTACTAATCGACTTGTTAATTTAGTTGACCAAGTAGGCGCTTGGAGAGGTCGAGAGGTTACATTCGGAAAAGACTTGCAGTCAATCAGAAGAAAAGAAAGTGGTGACATTTACACTGCTTTAATTGGACTTGGTCCAGAGCGTGAAGATGGCACCAGACTACAAGTATTAGTAGAGGACTTTGAAGCACTTGAAAGATGGGGCAGACCAGAACATGATCCACAGCATCTAATTGGTGTATATGAACCACAATCGGAACGAGAGGATATGACACTCTCACAACTACGACAGTACACGCAAACAGAGTTAAACAAGCGTAAAAATAGTGTAGTCAATTATGAAATTAACTTCCTAGATTTAGAGCATATACTTGGCCATGAAAATAAGAAGATACGTTTTGGTGACACAATCCGAATCAAAGATACAATGTATGACCCACCTTTATATGTACAAGCTCGTATATTCGAGATGAAACGCAATCCCATCACAGAAGCTGAAAAAGAGTATGTGCTGGGTGATTTTGTCGAGTTTACAGAGGATGACGTTAAGTCTATTTATCGACTGCTAAAGCGTGATTTAGCTAAAAAAGCAGGCATTGATCTTTTATTAAATTATGCAGAGCCTAAAAAAGTTGAATCTGATACAGCTCCTACAATTAAAGACGGTGAGAATCCTATATGGGTTGATACATCACGAACACCACATGTTTCTCATGTTGTTAATAATGGTGAATGGGTTAAGATGACACCAACAACACCAGCTGAGGTAGATGCTTATAACAAGAAACAAATAGATGACAAGGACGCATCTGTTTATCAAGATGGAACTATATATGCCGATCAAAAGGCGCAGGCAGAGGCAGAAGCAAAGGCAGCACAAGCATTGGCTGATGCAAAGGCATTCGCTGAAAATGCCGATAATATAAAAGAGGGAATAATTGATGTTGGCGCAATAGCTTTAAGAACATCTATAACAGGTGCTGGTATTTGGTGGGACGGGGTAAATGGATTTTACCAGACTGACGCTTTAGGTAATTATGTAACTCATCTAGATTTAGATGGTAATGCTAGGCTAGTCAATGCCTTTTTAAGCGGACGAATTGAAGCACTTGAGGGGTATTTCGGAGATAACTTACGCTTAGTCGATGGTAAAATCCAAATAGTACGTCCAGATGGGGCTATCTCTATGAATGACGGAATGATTAGACAAGATTACGCCGTTAATGGCTTTGATCCACCTTATATGA
>Ga0209487_1003065_pt1 | contig 13289 bp, 10 predicted proteins | sample Poulit2012_FD_187524 | JGI IMG/M metagenome (GOLD analysis project Ga0209487, IMG submission 187524) | Agricultural soil microbial communities from Georgia to study Nitrogen management - Poultry litter 2012 (SPAdes) (version 2) | ecosystem: Environmental > Terrestrial > Soil > Agricultural land... | reverse complement strand
CCATGTTTGTTTTTGAATTCTTCTTTGTATTGATTTCTCAATTCGAAGATAGGCGTCATATTTGCTTCGTTGAAAGTGGTCAACATTGCGGTTTCATTTTTCGCACTAACCAATCTTTCAGCTACTCTTCTACGCAACATAGAGAGTTTATTTCTTTCAGAATCGCGATTACCACCTGTTGGTGTTCCCATAGAAACCGCTTGTGCATTTTCGGCATCTGATTTAGTTATTCTTCCATCCTTTCCACTGCCTTTTACATCTGCAGCAGAAACGCCTTTTTCGTCTAAAATCTTTTTAGCTGCAGGCGATGGGGTACCGCTTGCGTATGTTTCTTTTGAAGGTTCTGCTTGAGTTACAGCAGGTTTCTCTTCTTCTTTTTTGGTTTCTTCTTTAGGCTCAGCCTTACCATCAGGCCTTGGAGCAGAAGTATCGATTAAACACACCACTGCACCAACAGCTACAGCGTCTCCTTCTTCAGCTTTAAGAGTGATGATACCACTTTCTTCAGCTGGTAATTCAAGTGTTGCTTTGTCTGAATCAACTTCAGCAATCGCCTGGTCTTTCTCTACGTAGTCACCATCGCTAACTAGCCATACTGCGATTTCAACTTCTGTGATGGATTCCCCTGGTGAAGGGACTTTCATTTCTAATACCATATTGTTTAGAATTATTTTGTTGCAAATTTATGCAAAAACTTTGTTTATTGCGTTATTATGTATTATTTCAGATGTTTTATTTGAACCTGGAGCAGGAGCTGCACTTTCAGGAGGAGAAACTACCTCAAATGGTAAATGTCTCATCTTTCTTAAAATGTACGTCCATGCACCCATGTTCTCAGGCTCTTCTTGTGCCCAAATCAACTGTTTCTTGTTTGGATATTTGTCAATGATTGCATTGATTTTTTCCATGTCCAATGGATAGATTTGTTCCAATCTAACTAAGGCCACATTTTCTGCTTTCAATTCTTCTTTTTTGCTCAGCAAATCATAGTAGAATTTACCTTGACAGAAAACGAGTTTCTCAACTTTTTCAGCCTCTGCTTTCGAATCGTCAATTACCGTTTGGAATTCACCATTCGCTAATTCTTCCATGGTCGAAATAACCAATGGATGACGAAGTAAACTTTTAGGTGTGAAAATCACCAAAGGTTTTCTAAATTTAGCTTTTAACTGTCTTCTCAAAACATGGAATAAGTTGGCCGGTGTTGTACAGTTAACTACAAACATATTGCCTTCTGCACATAGCTGTAAAAATCTTTCCAATCGAGCTGAAGAGTGTTCCGCTCCTTGGCCTTCATAACCATGTGGCAAATACATTACCAAACCATTTTTGATTTTCCATTTGTCTTCGGCTGCTGAGATGTATTGGTCAATGATGATTTGTGCACCGTTGGCAAAATCTCCAAATTGAGCTTCCCAAATCGTTAAACCATTTGGTGCTGCCAATGCATATCCATAATCAAATCCTAAAACTCCGTATTCTGATAACAATGAATTGTAAACCGTGAATTTTCCTTGATCTTTCGAAAGTTGATTCAACAAGATGATTTCTTCTTCATCATCTTCGGTTTTGATGACTGCATGTCGATGTGAGAAAGTTCCTCTTTCTACATCTTCACCTGACAATCTTACGTCATGACCTTCTTCAAGTGATGATCCGTAAGCCAACAATTCAGCCATTGCCCAATCCAACTGATTGCTTTCAACTGTTTTCTTGCGTTGATTCAACAATCGATTGATGTTTCTAATCACTTTTTTACCTTCAGGTAAATTGATTAGCTTTTCAGCAATTTCTTTTAATTTATCGAGATCATATTTCGTATCTACATGTTCTAACATGCCTTTCTCATCGACCAATTCGATGTCTTTCCATTCTTCTGGCATGAACGGATCCAATGGATTCTTTTCAATTGCTTTAGACGAATCAAAGTTTTCTTCCAATAAAGCTTTGAATTCTTTCTCTTTTTCATTCAAGATTTCTTCACCGATTACACCTTCTTTGATCAAGTGTTCTTTGTAAATTTCTCTTGGATTTGGATGCTTAGCAATAGCCTTGTACAATTTCGGTTGAGTAAATCTCGGTTCATCACCTTCGTTATGTCCATATTTTCTATAACCTAACAAATCGATGTAAACATCTTCTCCAAATCTCATGCGATAATCAGCAGCAAAATGCAGTGCATGAACCACAGCTTCTGCATCATCAGAATTTACATGAATGACTGGAGATTGAGTTACTTTTGCGATATCGGTACAATAAATACTGGAACGTCCGTCCAAATAATTGGTTGTAAATCCAATTTGATTATTGACAATTATATGTACAGTTCCGCCGGTTTTATATCCATCCAAGGTCATCATTTGTGCAACTTCGTACACTATGCCTTGAGCAGCAATAGCTGCGTCACCATGAATCAAAATCGGTAAAACTCTGTTGAAATCTCCTTTGTATTCCAAATCGACTTTTGCTCTTGTGATTCCTTGAACTATAGAGTTCACAGTTTCAAGGTGAGATGGGTTGGGCGCTAAATTAACTTTAATTTCCTTGCCTGAGAATGTTTCTAAATTGGTCGATGAACCCAAGTGATATTTAACATCACCAGCAAATATATCATCGGCAAATTCTTTGGCTTCAAATTCACTGAAAATTTGTGAATATGATTTTTTCATGATGTTTGCCAAAACATTCAATCGACCGCGGTGCGCCATACCGATGAAAACTTCTTCTACTCCAGCATCTGCAGCCCTATTGATAACTGTATCAAGTGCTGGAATTAAAGATTCATTACCTTCCAACGAAAATCGCTTTTGACCAACAAATTTAGTATGTAAAAAGTTTTCAAAAGCAACTGCTTCATTGAGTTTTAAAAGAATTCTTTCTTTCTCTTTGACACTTAATTTAGGTCGGTTTAAATTGTGGTTGATCCAATTTTGAATCCAAGCACTTTTATCAGGATGATCGATATGCATGTATTCTACTCCTATGGAGGTACAAAACATATCGGTCAAACGTTGTATGATTTCGTTAAGTGTGGTTTCTGAATCAATTCCAATAATACTACCAGCCTTAAAAGTTTCGTTTAAATCGCTTTCGGTCAGACCGAAATTTGATAACTCCAAAGTAGGAACGTGTTGTCTTCTTTCTCGTACAGGATTCGTTTTGGTAAATAAATGACCTCTTGATCGATAAGCATCAATCAATTGGATTACCTTAAATTCTTTCTGAACTTTTTCTGGAATTTGATTGATCACTTCATCCGAGGTGTTTCCATCCGTTAATGAATGACCATTGTAAGAAGTGTTTGCAAAATCAAAACCTTGAAAAAAGGCACGCCAACTCGGTTCTATACTGTCAGGGTATTTTGTGTACTGTTCATACAATTCTGCGATATACTCAGAATGTATTGCGTTCAAAAATGAAAATTTTTCCATTACTCTTTGTCTCTTATGAGAATTAGGCTACAAATTTAGGGTTTTTTAATTCGTTAAAAAAAAATGCCAATATGAAATAACTATTGAATCATTAATTCATTGATTTTTAGATGGAATGAAAATTCATTTCATCCAATGTTCTAAACTTTTTACCTATCCAAGTTTATTTTGGCTTAGGAATTACCAATAGAGGAACGGTCGAACGCTTGATGACTTCACTCGCCACACTACCTATAAACATATTGTAAAGTGTATTGTGTCCAAGAGAACCTATAATGATAAGATCGACTCCTAAGTTTTTTGCTTCTTCAACGATTATTTCCGCAGGTATTCCTTGTTTAATAATCGTTTTACAACCAACTCCCTGACTTTCTATTTCTGCTTTCAGAACTTTCATTTGCTCAGCTTCTTCGTTGAGTGCAGTTTGTTCTAATTCGGGCAAATAAGTAAATCCAGTTTCACTTACAATTACACCTATATCCAAAGTTGCGACATGTATTAAATAAATTTCTCCATCGACTAATTTCGCATGAGCAATCGCTTTTGAGATTACCGTTCGATTAAAATCAGAAAAATCAATGGGTACGAGAAGTTTTTGTGCCATAGTTCTTGTTTTTTTGGTTGAGTATAAAGATAGATTATTTCACCGAAATATCAAAGGCAAGTTGATTTTCAATCCAACCTTTCAAACGATCGTCGATATTTACTTTTCCAACTCCCGCTGGTGTCCCTGTCATAATTAAATCTCCGGTTTTTAAAGTGAAATATTTTGATGCTTCGGCTATGATCTTTGAAAAGTCGTGAATCATCTGTTGAGTGTTGCCTTGTTGAACAGTTTCCTCATTTTTGTCTAAACGAAAATTGAGATTATTTAAATCAAATTCATTTTTATCAAAGAAATCACCTATGACCGCAGAATTATCAAAAGCTTTGGCAATTTCCCATGGATGACCTTTCTTTTTCAACTGATTTTGTAAATCTCTTGCGGTAAAGTCAATGCCTAAGGATATTTCTTGAAAATAATTTTGAGCGAACTCAGTTTGAATATATTTTCCGGCTTTCGAAATCTTTAAAACTATTTCTGCTTCATAATGAAGATCTTGGGTGAATTCAGGAATATAAAAGTCTCTGTTTTTTTGCAATAAAGCCGTGTCTGGCTTCAAAAAAAACACAGGATTTTCAGGAATTTCATTATTTAATTCTTTCGCATGTTCAACGTAATTTCTTGCAATACAAATAATTTTCATCTCGATTTATTGATTTAAATTTCAAAAATAACTCATAAAAATTCTTTTATCCTAATATGCTCGAAACATTTCCTTTATCAGACACTTGGGTAGTTTGTAGTTAATGTTTATTTTTGTTGCATCAAATAAATAATTGAAATGAAAGTAAGGCGTTTGTTTATCTTGTTATCGGTGAGTATTTCACTTGCATTGATTATTATTTCCTTATTTTGGAAGCCTATTTTATGGGCTTTTGTTGTTGTAGGCCCTCTGATTTTGATGGGTGTAATTGATATCTTCCAAACGAAGCATGCGATTCGTAAAAACTTCCCCGTGATAGGACGACTCCGCTATTTTTTTGAAAGTTTCCGTCCAGAGATCATGCAGTACTTTGTCGAGAATGACCGTGAAGGTCGTCCACTGGACCGAGTGATGAGAAGTATGGTTTATCAACGTGCAAAAAACGTAATTGATACCGTTCCTTTTGGAACTCAAATGGATGTTTACGAGCCTGGGTACGAATGGATGAATCATTCGATGTATGCAGGAAAGATGAAGGTAGATGAAGCACCAAGAGTAATGATTGGAGGTGAACACTGTACGCAGCCTTACTCTTCAAGTTTGTTGAATATTTCAGCCATGAGTTTTGGTTCTTTGAGTAAAAATGCAGTTTTAGCATTGAACAAAGGAGCTAAAATGGGTGGATTTGCTCACAATACAGGTGAGGGTGGAATCAGTCCATACCACCTTGAACCAGGAGGGGATTTGATATGGCAAATTGGTACGGGATATTTCGGATGTCGTGATGAGAAAGGTCGATTCAATCCAGAATTGTTTGCGAAAAATGCGCAAATTGAAAATGTTAAAATGATTGAATTGAAAATTTCTCAAGGTGCTAAACCAGGTCATGGAGGAATCTTACCAGCCAAAAAGAATACAGAAGAAATTGCGAAAATTCGCCACGTAAAACCACATACAGACGTTGATTCTCCGCCCTCTCACTCAGCTTTCAAAGATCCTGAAGGATTGTTGAAGTTGATTTATCAAATGAGAGAATTGTCCGGAGGAAAACCTGTTGGTTTCAAATTATGTATCGGTAGAAAAGAAGAATTCATCGATATATGTGAAGCCATGGTTAGAACGGGATTGAGACCTGACTTTATTACCATTGACGGTGGAGAAGGAGGTACAGGTGCTGCGCCAGTTGAGTTTTCAAACTCTTTAGGAATGCCACTTTTGGATGGATTGGCTTTTGCTGTTGATACTTTGAAAGGATATGATTTGAAAAAAGATATCAAAGTAATCGCTTCAGGGAAAATCATGAGTAGTTTCCACATAGCAAGAGCATTGGCAATTGGAGCAGATTTGTGCAATAGTGCACGTGCGATGATGTTGGCGATTGGTTGTATCCAAGCTTTACAATGTCACCTAAATACTTGTCCAACAGGTATTGCTACTCAAAACAAACAATTGATGAAAGGTTTAGATGTTGAAAATAAAGCAATGAGAACCTATCAATTCCATAAAAATACAATGAAGAGTTTTGGTGAACTAATTTCAGCTGCTGGATTGGTACATCATAGTGAAATCGATAGAACTTACATTAATCTACGTGTAGATGTACATAGTGTAGTTCGATACGATGAATTATATCCAGTGGTAGAAACCGGTTCTTACTTGAACAAAGTAAGAGACCATTCACTTACGTAGAATATGTCAAATCAATATATAAGTATAGATCAGGCCATCAAAAAGGTAGAATTGGCCAATAAAATATTTCAGCAAAATAAAAACGATTATCAAAATCGTCCGAAAGATAAGATTCGTAAAGTTGGTAAAGTTCTTTTAGAAAGAAAACATGAATTTGCTAAAGTAATTTCGAGTGAAATGGGGAAACCCGTTTACGAATCTTTGGCAGAAATCGAAAAATCTGCTCTGAATTGTGATTTTTATGCAGACAATTGTGATGAATTCCTAAAAGATAGATTTTATTCAACCGAAAGATATGATGCAATCGTTAGAAACGAACCTTTGGGTGTGATTTTAGGAATCATGCCATGGAACTTTCCCTTTTGGCAAGTTTTTAGATTCGCTGTTCCAACGATTCTGGCCGGAAATACCATAGTTGTAAAACACGCAAGCAATGTTCCTCAATCGGCTCAATTGATTGAAGAAATCTTTTTGGAAGCAGGTTTTGAAGCAGGTACATATTTGAATTTATCATTAAAAAGCGATGATATAGAAGCTGTCATTGAACATTCAATGATCAAAGCAGTTTCTTTGACAGGTAGCGAAAAAGCAGGATCTTCTGTCGCTTCTATTGCTGGAAAAAACATTAAAAAATCCGTTTTAGAATTGGGAGGAAGCAATGCTTTCATCGTTATGAATGATGCCGATTTAGACAATATCATGGATAAAGCCATGAATGCACGATTTAGAAATGCTGGCCAAAGTTGTATTGCTGCCAAACGCTATTTGATTCAAGAAGGAATTTATGATGAATTTTTAAAGCGTTTCACAGAAAGAGTTAGGGCTTTAAAAATGGGTGATCCATTCGATCCTGAAACTCAAATCGGTCCGTTGGCTAGAGAAGATTTAGCCATAGATTTAGAAAAACAGGTCAACGAATCTATCGCTATGGGTGCGCAATTGATTACTGGAGGAAAGCGAAAAGGAGCTTTTTATGAACCGACTATTTTGACGGAAGTAACTTCAGATATGCCTGTTTTTATAGAAGAAACCTTCGGTCCAGTTGCGGCAATTAAAAAATTTAAAACCTTCGATGAAGCCATAGAATTGAGCAACGAAACTACTTTTGGATTGGGAGTTTCAATTTTAGGTGAAAATGTTGAAGAATATGCAGCAAAAGCACATTTGTTTGAAGAAGGAGCAGTTTTCTTTAATCAACTCGTGAGATCTGATCCCAAATTGCCTTTTGGTGGAGTGAAAAAATCTGGATTCGGTAGAGAACTTTCTATCGATGGAATTCATGAATTCGTAAATGTAAAAACCATCGTTCGCTCAAAAGTTTAAATAATTATAAAAATAAATTAAAAAACCTCTCAAATGATTTGATTTTGAGAGGTTTTTTAATTGCTTGAATGTAAGTCAATTAAACGATTTTAAACGTTTGTAAACGCTTACATTCGAATGTAAACGTTTATCTACCGGATAATATTTGTTTTGATGCCCAAATTTGCAACAGAGATTTGAGATAAAGACGAACGACTCGAATCTGAATGTTAAATATTAAAACTTATTATTATGTCACTAAGAAACAAAGTTACCTTAATCGGTAGAACGGGAAAAGATGTTGAAATTGTGAATTTTGACAAAGGAATGATCGCTAAAGTAAGTTTAGCAACTTCGGATTACTACACCAATGCAAAAGGTGAGAAAATCGAAGAAACTCAATGGCACAATTTAGTAGCTTTTGGAAGGACTGCTGAGATTATGCAAAAGTATGTAAATAAAGGTGATGAAATAGCTGTAGAAGGTAAATTGACTTACCGAACTTATGAAGATAAACAAGGCAGCAAAAGGAATTTCACCGAAATTAGAATGGATAAATTGGTGCTATTAAATGGAAGACCCACGTAAAACTCTGCTTTAGTTTTTTGATTAGAAAATCCCAAATCACTCAGGTGTTTGGGATTTTTTTTATTTCGATTAAGTTTGATTTTCATTGATAAATGATTTCGAAAGTATAGATTTTGTCATTGATTTTCAATGTTGTATTAGTAGATTTTATTTCAAACTATTAAAGAAATCAAATTATAAATGCTAAATTTATAACATCGATCAAAATCTCAAAATTCAAAAAAACATCATTTAATCCAAACAAAATCATACTATGAAATCATCTGTCCCACATAAATTTACTTTAGGAATAGAAGAAGAATATCAAATTATAGATGCTGAAAGTCGTGATTTAGTTTCACATGTTTACAAAATCATCCGTGAGGGAAAACCAATTTTAAATGAAAGTTTAAAGCATGAAATGCACGCATCGGCCATTGAGTTGGGAACAGGAATTTGTGACAATGTCAGTCATGTGAGAGATGAAATTAGAACTTTGAGAAAAAAGTTGATTGAAATTGCACACGATCAAGGATTAAGAGTGGCAGGTGGAGGCACACATCCATTTTCTGATTGGAAATTGAACGAAATTGTTTCCAACGAAAGATACACCAAAATTGTAAGTGATTTAGGTGATATCGCAAGAGAAAATTTAGTTTTTGGATTGCATGTACATGTTTCCATTCCTAACAGAGAAGAAGGTTTGCGCATTCAGAATGTTGTCAGATATTTTTTACCACATGTTTTTGCTTTATCGACCAATTCCCCTTTTTGGTTGGGAAGAAACACAGGATTTAAATCTTATCGACAAGAAGTTTTTGCGAAGTTTCCGAGAACTGGAATTCCAAGTTACTTTTCAAGTGTCGCAGATTTAGATACTTATATCAATTTGCTCATCAAGACCAAAACCATTGATACTGCTAAGAAAATTTGGTGGGATTTGAGAATTCATCCGGTTTATCCAACGATTGAATTTCGAATTTGTGACATGCCATTTACCATTGAAGAAACCGTTTGTATAGCTGCAATTATTCAAAGTTTAGTTGCGAAAATTTATAAAATGCACAGACAAAATATCAGTTTTAGAGAATACAGAAGAATTTTTATAGCTGAAAATAAATGGCGTGCTGGAAAAGATGGAATCGATGCGCATTTGATCGATTTAGGAAAAGAAGAAAATGTTCCTTACGAAGATTTGTTGGAAGAATTGATAGAATTTGTCGATGATGTAGTCGATGATTTAGGATGTAGAGAAGAAGTTGCTTATGCCAGAGAAATAATCAGAATGGGAACAGGTGCTGATCGACAACTTGAGGTTTTTAAACAAACTGGCGATTTGAAAAAAGTGGTGGATTATATGATCGAACAAACTGAAAAAGAAATTATTCATGCCTAATTCAATTAAAATAGCGCTTTTGGATATGAATGATGGGCAACCCAATTTGGGCATAAAAAACCTATTGGAATTGACCCAAGAATTTATCGATCAATATGGAAATGGAATTTCTTATCAATTATTTGATGTTCGATCCAAATGTCAATTTCCAAAATTCGAAGATTTTGATGTATATATTTCATCAGGTGGACCTGGAAATCCACATTTTGTAGGTTTGGAATGGGAAGAGAAATTTGTGAAACTTTTGGATCAAATTAAAAATCATAACAAAGAAAACAACCGAAAAAAATATCTTTTTTTGATTTGTCATTCCTTTCAAATGGCTGTCATTCATTGGGACATCGCAAAAGTTTTGGAAAGAGAATCTTATTCATTTGGTGTGATGCCAATTTACAAAACGGATGCAGGCATGGACGAACCTTTGTTTCAGAATTTAGATCAACCATTTTATGCAGTCGATTCTCGTGAATTTCAATGCGTTTATCCGAATTTACAAAAAATGAAAAAAATGAATATGAATGTTCTGGCAATTGAAAATTCTCGAGATCATCAATCCCTTTCTCGCGCCTTGATGGCCATTCGTTTTTCAGAGGAAATCATCGGCACTCAATTTCATCCTGAAGCCAATCCCGAAGATGTGATGTGTAATTTGATCGACGAAAAATACAAAGCTGTTCTCATTCAAAGAATCGGTTTGGAAAATTATTTAAATACTTTGGAATTGGCCGATGATGAAGACAAAATCAAAAGAACTCAAGTCGAAATAATTCCAGGTTTTCTGAAAAATGCCTTAGAAAATTTGATGTTTAATAGCCGAGTAAATCATGATATCAGAATACAGAAAAATATTTAATCAACAATTTTCAAAAAAGAAAAATGAGGCTTTGATACATTCAATTGAACAAAATGCTCAAATGAAATTGAATTTTAAAGTCAGTGAAAGTCCAATTTTTCTTTCAAAAAGTTTTAAAAATAAAATTTTTGAAGTTTCAGAATCGATTATTGAACAAATAAAATCTAAATCAAATGATGATTTGCAATTGGCAATTCCAAATGAATATTTCGTTCCAAACGATAATAAAAATCCAGATTTTTTGATTTTCGATTATGCCATTTGCCAAAATGAAAATTTAGAAATTGAACCTCAATTGATAGAATTACAAGCTTTTCCTTCTTTGTTTGCATTTATGAAGTTGTATGAAGAAAAACTCACAGAAAATTATCCATTTTTAAATACTTTAGATAAATCTCTGCCCAAAGATGAATACATTTCAAAACTCAAACAATTGATCATCGGCAATGAAAATGCAGAAAATGTAATTTTATTGGAAATCTTTCCAGAAAAACAGAAAACTTTCATCGATTTTCAAATGACTAAAAAGTATTTAGGTATTGAAATCGTTTGTGTCACTCAAATCATAAAAAAAGGAAATAAATTGTTTTATGAGAAAAATGGTCAATTGATTCCTATCCACAGAATTTACAATCGAGTGATTTTCGATGAATTATTTGCGATTGAGCATTTAAAACTCAACTTTGATTTCAGAGAAGAATTGGAAGTCGAGTGGGTGACTCATCCCAATTGGTTTTATAAAGTTTCTAAATATTTATTGCCTCAATTAAAACATTCATACATTCCACAATCCTTTTATTTAAAAGATTTTACAGACTTTCAAAATTTAGAAAATTATGTTTTAAAACCATTATTTTCCTTTGCAGGATCAGGAGTTAATTTACATCCGAGCCGAAGCGATTTAGAAGAAATTTCAGACAAAGAAAATTACATTTTACAGAAAAAAGTAAAATACGCAGCTTTGTTTGAGGACATCAATCACGAATTTTCAAAAGCAGAAATTCGTCTGATGTATATTTGGAATTCTTCAGAGGAAAATCCAGAATATTTGATCAATTTGGTTCGAATGACAAAATCGGATATCGCAAATATGGGTGCTATGGATGATCGTCAGATTTGGGTGGGATGTTCGTATGCCTTTTTTGATAAAGTTTAACTTAGATTAATTCTAATTTTTTCAAAGAATTTCTATTCAAATTTGAAATAGTTATTTTTAGAAAAAAATTAGCGAAAATGAAAAATAATTATCTTTTTATTGGAATTTTAATCGTTTTGTCCGTTGTTTTGATGAGTTTCAATCAAACCAAAGTTGACAAAGGTTATGTAGTGGAGGCGAATCCTAAATTTAAAAATCTAAAAGTTCTGCCTAAGGATATTTCTGAAGAAGGTTTGGATGCAGTGATGGATAGTTTCAATGAAGCTTTGGGCGTAAAATGTAGTCATTGTCATGCAAGAGGAGAGAACGGCAGATTGGATTTTGCATCAGATGCAAATATACAGAAGGACATCGCTCGTGAAATGATGAAAATGACCAGTAAAATCAATAGAAAATATTTCAAAGAAAAAGATCCAATGAATTATGCGGTAACTTGTTATACATGTCATAACGGAGAAGCGGTTCCGAGCAAATCGGCACCTACCGAATAAATTCAAATGAAAAAAATTCAATGAATCAAAAACCGAATTAAATTTAATTCGGTTTTTTTATGGAAATCGAGTGCTATTTTCCAATCTTTGCAAAACAAAATTATACATCAAATGTCAGATAATCTTTCAACCAAAAAAGTTTTAGTCGTAGGTTCAGGTGGGCGTGAGCATGCCATCGGATGGAAATTCCTAAAAGATTCGATCGAGAATGATTATCCCATCGAACTGTATTTTTCGCCTGGAAATGCTGGAACCGTTGAATTAGGAACCAATGTCAAATTTGATTCTTTGAAGCAAATGCGAGATTTCGCTTTAGAAAAACAAATCGATTTAACTTTTGTAGGACCTGAAGCTGAATTGGCAGAAGGAATAGTCGATTTATTCAAAGAAGTAGGTTTAGAGATTTTCGGCCCTGACCAAAGAGCTGCACAATTAGAGTCGAGCAAAGCTTTTGCAAAAGATTTTATGGCAAAATACAATGTCAAAACAGCTAAATACAAAACATTCACTGGACCGATGTTGGCGATTGAATATTTAGAAACTCACGAATACCCAGTGGTGGTTAAAGCTTCTGGTTTGGCAGCCGGAAAAGGTGTGATCATTTGCAATACTTTTGAAGAAGCAAAGGAAGCTGTTTTAGACATCATGGAGTCCAAAGCTTTTGGTGATGCAGGAAGTAAGGTTGTGATTGAAGAATATTTAGATGGATTTGAAGCATCGATTTTATCATTTTTTAATGGAAAAGAAATAGTTCCTTTCATTTCAGCCAAAGATCATAAAAAAATTGGCGATGGAGAAAAAGGTTTAAATACTGGAGGAATGGGTGTTTTGGCTCCGAACCCTCAATTCACCAAAGAACATTATGAAGTTTTCAAGAAGGAAATTTTAGATACAACTTTAGAAGGTTTACTCAAGGAAGAATTGATTTTTTCAGGAGTGATTTTCTTTGGTTTAATGATCACTTCCAAAGGCGTTTATTTGTTGGAATACAACTTGAGAATGGGAGATCCTGAAGCCCAAGCTACTTTGCCGTTGTTAAAAAATGATTTGTTTGAAACTGTTATGAAATCGAATCGAGGAGAGAGTTTCGAATTGAATTTTTCCAATCAAAAATCTTGTTGTGTAGTGATGGTTTCCGGAGGTTATCCATTGAGTTA
>Ga0209487_1003063_pt1 | contig 13291 bp, 13 predicted proteins | sample Poulit2012_FD_187524 | JGI IMG/M metagenome (GOLD analysis project Ga0209487, IMG submission 187524) | Agricultural soil microbial communities from Georgia to study Nitrogen management - Poultry litter 2012 (SPAdes) (version 2) | ecosystem: Environmental > Terrestrial > Soil > Agricultural land... | reverse complement strand
AGCTGAGCTCCCGGTTGCCCGAGGGGGTGCCCCCGCCGCACGGCGACCCGGTCCCGCCGATCAACACCTACGCCGAGGGACGCGGGGCCGACCAACTCTCCGACTGGGCCGCCGAACGTGCCGAACGGCTCAACATCCCCGCCACCGCGCTGGAGGCCTACGCCTACGCCGCCCGGGTCGCCGAGGTCGAGAACCCCAACTGTCGGATCCGCTGGACCACGCTGGCCGGAATCGGGCAGGTGGAGAGCCGGCACGGCACCTACGGTGACGCCTGGCTGGCGGCCAACGGCGACGTGCACCCCCCGATCCGGGGCCTGCGCCTCGACGGCACCGGCGGCACCCAGCACATCGTCGACCCCGACGCCGGCGACCTCGCCGACGACGACGGGGTGGTGCGCGCCCTGGGGCCGATGCAGTTCATCCCGGAGACCTGGCGGCTCTACGGGGTGGACGCCAACAACGACGGCATCGTCAGCCCGGACAACATCGACGACGCCGCGCTCACCGCCGCCGGGTATCTGTGTTTCCGCGGCAAGGACCTCGACACCGCCGAGGGGTGGGTCGAGGCGTTGCGGGCCTATAACCACTCCGATCAGTACGCACGTATTGTGCGAGACTGGGCTGCCGCCTACGCGGCAGGTCACCCGCTATGACACCAGCAGCGTCGGCACCGCGTCGAACCGCGTCGAACAAGGAGAACCCCGTGCCCATCATCGAGCAGGTCAGCGCCCGCGAAATCCTCGATTCCCGCGGCAACCCCACCGTCGAGGTGGAGGTCGGGCTGGCCGACGGGGCCTCGGCGCGCGCGGCGGTGCCGTCGGGCGCCTCCACCGGCGAACACGAGGCCGTCGAACTGCGCGACGGCGGGGACCGCTACGGCGGCAAGGGCGTGGAGAAGGCGGTGCGCGCGGTGCGCGAGGAGATCACCGCGGCGGTCACCGGCTTCGACGCCACCGATCAGCGGCTGGTCGACCAGGCCCTGGTGGACCTCGACGGCACACCGGACAAGTCCCGGTTGGGCGCCAACGCCATCCTCGGGGTGTCGCTGGCGGTGGCCCGGGCGGCCGCCAAGTCGGCGCGGCTGCCGCTCTTCCGCTACCTGGGCGGGCCGAACGCCCATGTGCTGCCGGTGCCGATGATGAACATCCTCAACGGCGGCGCCCACGCCGACACCGGCGTCGACGTGCAGGAGTTCATGGTCGCCCCGATCGGCGCGCCGACGTTCGCCGAGGCGCTGCGGTGGGGCACCGAGGTGTACCACTCGCTCAAGGCGGTGCTCAAGAAGCAGGGCCTGTCGACCGGGCTCGGCGACGAGGGCGGGTTCGCCCCCGACGTCGCCGGCACCACCGCGGCGCTGGATCTGATCAGCGCGGCCATCGAGGCGGCCGGCTACCAGCCGGGTGCCGATGTGGCGCTGGCCCTCGACGTGGCGGCCACCGAGTTCTACGGCGACGGCGGGTATGCGTTCGAGAAGCAGACCCGCAGCCCGGCCCAGATGGCCGAGTTCTACGCCGACCTGCTCGGCCACTATCCGCTGGTCTCGATCGAAGACCCGCTCTCCGAGGATGACTGGGACGGCTGGGTGGCGTTGACCACCACCCTCGGCGACCGGGTCCAGTTGGTCGGCGACGACCTGTTCGTCACCAACCCGGAGCGCCTCGAGGACGGCATCGAACGCGGCGCGGCCAACGCGCTGCTGGTCAAGGTGAACCAGATCGGCACGCTCACCGAGACCCTCGACGCGGTCGCGCTGGCCCACAGCAGCGGGTATCGCACGATGATGAGTCACCGCAGCGGTGAGACCGAGGACACCACGATCGCCGACCTGGCGGTGGCGGTCAGCTGCGGGCAGATCAAGACCGGCGCACCGGCCCGCAGTGAACGCGTCGCGAAATACAACCAGCTGCTGCGCATCGAGGAGTCGCTCGGCGACGCGGCGCGTTACGCCGGCGACCTGGCCTTCCCCCGGTACGTCCCGGAGACGAAGTAGCCGCAGCCGCCGATGTCCGAACCCAAGCGGCGCGCACCAGCGTCCCGGCCCGCCCGGGGCGGGGAGCGCGCGCGGGGCCGGCCCCGCAAGGTGACGGCGCGCCGCGGGGGCGCCGAGGCGCGGGGCAAGCCGGAGTCCACCGCGGTCGCGCGGGCCGACCCGATCCGCCAGGGCATCGCCGAGGCGGCCGGGGAACGCGCCGAGCAGCGCCTCGGGCTCACCGCCGGGCGCGCGGCGATCCTGGCGGTGGTGGTCTGCGTGCTGACCTTGACCACCGGACCGCCGCTGCGGACCTACTTCGCCCAGCGCACCGAGATGCGCCAGCTACGCGCCTCCGAATCAGCACTGCGCCAACAGATCACCGAGTTGGAACAGCAGAAGGAGAAGCTGGCCGATCCGGCCTACATCGCCGCCCAGGCCCGCGAACGGCTCGGTTTCGTCATGCCCGGCGAGGTGCCCTACCAGGTGCAGCTACCGCCGACCCCGCAGACCCCGCAGCACCCCGGGATGGCCCCGGAGGCGATCAACAGCGGCGAGCCCTGGTACACCGCGCTGTGGCACACCATCGCCGACGCGCCGCACAGTCCGCCGGCCGCGCCCCCGCCGCCGGGACCGCCGCCCCCGCCGCCGGGACCACCGCCACCGCCGGGGCCGCCCGGTGGTTGATCACGCCGACCTCGATGTGGTCGCCCGGCAGTTGGGGCGCGCCCCGCGCGGTGTGCTCGCGATCGCCTACCGCTGCCCGAACGGCGAGCCCGCGGTCGTCACGACCGCGCCGCGGCTGCCCGACGGCACCCCGTTTCCGACCGTGTACTACCTGACCCACCCGGCGCTGACCGCGGCGGCCAGCAGGCTGGAATCCGCCGGTCTGATGGCGCAGATGACCGAACGCCTGCGGGAGGACCCGGCGCTGGCGGCCGCCTACCGGGCCGCGCACGAGGCGTATCTGGCCGACCGCGACGCGATCGCCTCGTTGGGCACCGACGTCTCCGCCGGGGGCATGCCCGACCGGGTCAAATGCCTGCATGTGCTGATCGCCCACGCCCTGGCCGCCGGCCCGGGGGTCAACCCGTTCGGGGATGAGGCGCTGGCGCTGTTGGCCGACGAACCGGCCATGGCCGGGATCCTCGAGCCGGGCCGGTGGCGATGAGCGCGGCCGGGCCGGTCGCCGCGATCGACTGCGGCACCAACTCGATCCGGTTGCTCATCGCGCGCCCCGACGGCGCGGCGCTGCGCGAGATGCACCGCGAGATGCGCATCGTGCGGCTGGGCCAGGGAGTCGATGCCACCGGGGCTTTCACCGCCGAGGCGCTGGCGCGCACCCGTGCGGCGCTGAGCGACTACGCCGCGCTGCTGAGCGCGCACCGGGTGCGCCGGGTGCGGATGGTCGCGACCTCCGCGGCGCGCGACGTCAGCAACCGCGACGAGTTCTTCGCGATGACCGCGCAGGTGCTCGGGGCGGCGGTGCCCGGCGCCGTCGCCGAGGTGATCAGCGGCGCCGAGGAGGCCGAACTGTCGTTCGCCGGGGCGGTGGCCGACCTCGACGCGGCCACCTACGGCACCGCGCCGCTGATCGTGGTCGACCTGGGGGGCGGCTCGACCGAGGTGGTGCTCGGTGAGCGCCGCGGCGCGGCGGCGCAGGTGGTGGCCAGCCACTCCGCCGACATCGGGTGCGTGCGGCTCACCGAACGCTGCCTGGCCTCGGATCCGCCGACAGCCGAGCAGGTCGCGGCGGCCCGGCAGGTGGTCGGCGAGCAGTTGGCGGCCGCGCTGCAGGCGGTGCCCGTGGACCGGGCCCGCACCTGGGTCGGTGTGGCCGGCACCATGACCACCTTGGCCGCGCTGGCTCACGGGCTCGCCGACTACGACCCGGGCGCCATCCACCTGTCCCGGGTCGATCACCGGCAGCTGCAGCAGGTGTGCGAGCGGTTGATCGCGATGCCGCGCGCCCAGCGGGCCGCGCTCGGGCCGATGCATCCCGGCCGCGTCGACGTGATCGGCGGTGGGGCGATCGTCGTGCAGGAGTTGGCGCGCACCTTCCAGGAGCGCGCCGGGCTCACCGAGCTGATCGTCAGCGAACACGACATCCTCGACGGGATCGCCCTGTCGGTTATCGGCTGAACCGCCCCCAAACCGCGCCGGGCGTGGAAAGGTCGAGGGCGCCGCGGGGGATCGTCCCCGAGCGACCAGCCGTAGAGAGGACGCCGTCGTGACTGGGCCGCAGGATGATTCGGGGCAGAAGACGGAAACATCCGTGCCGTCGACACCCGATGAGCTCAAGGACCGCGACCCGGAGTTCATCCGCAAGATGCTGCCCCGGTTCTGGTTGTGGGCGCGTCTGTACTTCCGGGCCGAGGTGAGCGGATTCGACAACGTGCCCGACGAACCGGTGCTGTTCGTCGGCAACCACAGCGGCGGGTCGATGTCGCCGGACACGTTCGTGTTCACGCTGGCCTACCACACCTATTTCACGGTGGAGGGCCGGCCGTTGGCCGCCCTGGCGCACGAGATCGTGCTGCGCACCCCTTGGATGGGCACGATCGCCCGCAAGATGGGCATCGTGTTGGCACGCCCCAAGACCGCCGCCAACCTGTTGCGGGCCGGGGCCAACGTGCTGGTCTATCCCGGCGGCGACGTCGACGCCCTGCGCCGCTGGCGCGACCGCAACAAGATCATGTTCGACGGCCGGCAGGGCTTCATGAAGTTGGCGCACGCGGCGGGGGTCAAGATCGTGCCGGTCGTGGCCGTCGGCGGCCAGGAGACCTTCTTCGTGCTCAACGACGGGCGCCGCACCGCCAAGCTGCTGCGGTTCGACAAACTGCTGCGGGTCAAGTCGGTGCCGCTGAGCCTCAGCGTGCCGTGGGGGCTGCTGCCCGGCGACCTGCCGCACGTGCCGTTCCCGGCCAAGATCCGCATCCAGGTGCTGGCGCCGATCGACCTGAGGGAGCGCTTCGGCGACGATCCGGACTGGGACGAGGCCTACGGCTACGTGACCTCGACGATGCAGGTGGCGCTCTCCGGTCTGGCCGCCAAGACCGTGCTCCCGGTGCTCGGCTGATGGCCGGGGTCACCCGGGCGGTGCGGATCGCCTCCCCCGTCGATGACGTCGCCAAGATCGCCACCGACCCGGCGGTGGTGTTCCCGATCATGGGCAGCTTCGGCCGGTTCGAGTTCCTCACCCGCAACCCCGACGGCAGCGAGGAATGGGACCTGTATCTCAACGTGGGCTCGATCTACGTGGGCGGACGGGTGCGGGTGCCGCCGCCGTCGGGTGCCGCGCTGCGCTGGCAGTCGCTGCGGGGAACCCGGCAGTGGGCCCGCATCGAGGTGGCCCCCACCCCGGAGGGCGCCCGGGTGGCGATGACGATGCAGGTCCGCTTCGCCGGTCGGCTCACCGGCTGGCTCACCGGCCAGCTGGCCCGCGGCATCCTGGCGCGCAACATGGAGGCCGGCCTGCAGCAGTTGCGCCACCACATCGAATACGGGCCCGCCTGACCTGCCCGCGCGCGGGGGCGCGGAGACGCGGCGGTGGCCGGCGGCGCCGCCGGGGCATCAATGTCGGACCCCATCCCTATAATCGAAAGCATGTTCGATAAATTGCCCTTGGGTCCGGAGGCGCTGGGCGACGCCGAGGATGCGGCGCTGATCGACGCCGTCGGAGGGTGGGCCCGGCTGGAGGCGGCCGCCGCCGCCCGACGGTTGGCGGCGATCGCCGAACTCGCGGCGCGGCGCGCCGAGAGCCGTCCCGAACGCCGCCGGTGGGCCTGCGACAACTGGGACGCCGCGGCCGCCGAGGTGGCCGCCGCCGAAAACATCAGCCACGGCATGGCCGGCGGACAGCTCTACCTGGCGAGCACACTGCGCGACCGGCTGCCCCGCGTCGGTGCGCTGTTTCTCGACGGGGCGATCAGCGCCCGGTTGGTCTCCACGATCGTCTGGCGCACCGCCTTGGTCACCGATGCCGAAATCCTGCGTCGCATCGACGCCGAACTGGCCGGGATCGCGGTCGGGCTCGGGCCGCTGTCGGCGGTCAAAACGGCCACCGCGATCGACACCCTCATCGACCGGCACGATCCCGCGGCGCTGCGCCGCACCCGCATCGGGGCGCGCGGCCGTGACGTGGTCGTCGACCTCGAGCATTGCGAGCAGGGCACCGCGGCGATGTGGGGCCGGCTGTACGCGACCGACGCGGCCGCCCTCGACGAGCGGCTCGCCCGGTTGGCGCGCGGGGTCTGCGACGAGGATCCCCGCACGGTGGCGCAGCGCCGCGCCGACGCCCTCGGTGCGCTGGCCGCCGGTTCCAGCGTGCTGGCTTGCGCCTGCGGGCGTCCCGAGTGCCCCGCCGGCGCAGGGCAGAGTGCGCACGCCTCGAACGTCGTGGTCCACGTCGTCGCCGAGGCCGCCGCCCTCACCGCCGAACCCGACCGGCACATGAACGGCGAGCCCCCGCCGAGCCGGTCGACCACGCCGGGGATGACCCTGGCCGAGATGTTCGCCCCCGAGCCCGAACCGGATCCACCGGCAGTCACCTCCCCGGGGTTGATCCTCGGCGCCGGAACGATCCCCGCGTCGCTGATCGCCGAACTGGTTCGCCGCGGGGCGGCGGTCACCCCGCTGGCCGTGCCCACCGACACCGTCGCCGAGCCCGGTTATCGGCCCAGCGCGGCGCTGGCCGCGTTCATCCGCTGCCGCGACCTGACCTGCCGGTTCCCCGGCTGCGACCGACCGGCCACCCACTGCGACATCGACCACGCGGTGCCCCATCCGCTGGGGCCGACGCACCCGTCGAACCTGCGCTGTCTATGCCGAAAACATCACCTGCTCAAGACTTTCTGGGTCGGATCCGCCGGATGGAGCGATCGGCAACACCCCGACGGCACGATCGTGTGGACCTCGCCGACCGGCCAGACGTACACGACACGTCCGGGCAGCCGGCAGTGTTTCCCCACCCTGTGCTTCGACACCGGGGCACTTGATCTGCCCGATCACCCCGCACCGAGTGAGGACCGCGGTGTCGCGATGCCGTTGCGCAGACGCCCCCGCGAACAGCAGCGCGCCCGCAGCATCCGGGCCGAACGGGCGTTGAACGCCGACCGGATCGCCGAACGCAACCAGGCCCCGCCGTTTTAGCGTCGGCCGCTCACACTTGGAACCGGTACCCCATCCCGGCCTCGGTCAACAGATGGCGCGGATGGGAGGGGTCGTCCTCCAATTTGCGCCGCAGCTGGGCGAGATATACCCGCAGGTAATGGGTTTCGGTGGCATAGGCCGGCCCCCACACCTCCTGCAGCAACTGCTCGCGGCTGACCAGCTTGCCGCGGTTGCGGACCAGCATCTCCAGCATCCCCCACTCGGTGGGTGTCAGATGCACCTCGGCGCCGTGCTTGTGCACCCGCTTGGCCGCCAGATCGACGGTGAACGACGCGGTCTCCACGACCGGTTCGCCGCCCTCGGCGCCGGCTGCCCCCCGGCGCACCGCGGCGCGCAGCCGGGCCAGAAATTCGTCCATCCCGAACGGCTTGGTCACGTAATCGTCGGCACCGGCGTCGAGGGCGGCCACCTTATCCATCGAGTCGGCGCGCGCGGACAACACGATCACCGGCGCGGTCAGCCACCCGCGCAGCCCGGCGAGCACGTCGATGCCGGAGATGTCGGGCAGCCCCAGGTCCAGGATCACCACGTCCGGGGTGTGCTCGGCCGCCGAGCGCAGCGCCTCGGCCCCGGTCGCCGCGGTGATCACCTCGTAGCCCCGTGCGGAGAGGTTGATGCGCAGGGCCCGCAGGATCTGCGGCTCGTCGTCGATCACCAGAACTCGGGTCACCGCTGCCCCTCCTGCGTCGGTGCGACCAGATCCACCGTCATCGTCAGACCACCCCCCGGACGGTTCGCGGCCGCCACCGTGCCGCCCATCGCCTCGACGAAACCACGGGCCACCGAGAGCCCCAGTCCGACGCCGCTGGTGTTGTCGCGGTCCCCGAGTCGCTGAAAGGAGCCGAAGATCTGGGCCTCGCTTCCCGCGTCGACACCGGGACCGCTGTCGCTCACGGTGATGCGCACCCGGCCGTCGCGCTGCTCGGCGCCCACCCGGATCTCGCCGCCCGGTGCGTAGCGCAGCGCATTGTCGATCAGATTGGCCAACACCCGTTCCAGCAGGCCCGAGTCGGCCAGTGCCACCGCGTCGCCGACGTCGACGACGACCCGGTCGATGCCGGGGCGAGCGAATCCGGTGGCGCCCTTGCCGATGCTGAGCAGCGCGCGTTGCACGGTCTCCTCCAGGTACACCCGCTGGCGGGTCGGGCGGATCACCCCGGCGGCCAGCCGCGAGGAGTCCAGCAGGTTGCCCACCAGTGCGGTGAGCTGGTCGATCGACTCGTCGACGGTGGCCAGCAGCTCCTCGGTGTCGGTGGGGGAGAAGCCCACATCGTCGGCGCGCAGGCTCGAGGAGGCCGCCTTGGCGGCGGCGAGCGGGGTGCGCAGATCGTGGCTGACCGCCGCGAGCAGGGCGCGGCGCAGTTCGTCGGCTTGGGCCAGCGCTTCGGCGCGGCCGGCTTCCGCGCGCAGTTCATGCTGTCGGACCAGGGCCGCCGTCTGGTTGGCGACCGCGGCCAGCACCTCCCGGTCGCGGCGGTCGAGCCGAGGCCCGCACAGCAGCATCCAGAATTCGTCGTCGCCGACGGCGACGGCGGTGTCGGCGGTCTCCAGCGAGGGACAGGGTTTCTGTCCGACGAAGGCGACCACCTGGGTGTCGGCCCCGCGGCGGCGCAGCAGCGCGACCGATCGCTGGCGGTAGGTTTCGCGCACCCGCTCCAGCAGACCGGTGGGATCGGCACCGCGCAGCACCGACCGGGCGAACACGGTGAGCAGCCGCGCCTCGCGGGTGGCCCGGCCGGCCTCGCGGGCCCGTCTCGCCGCACGGTCGACCAGGAGCGCGACCGCCAGCGCGACCAGCAGCAGCACCGCCTCGGTGACCACGGCGTCGGGTTCGGCGATGGTGAAGCTGCGTCGCGGGTCGGTGAGGAAATAGTTCAGCAGCAGACTCGACAGCACCGCCGACACCGCCGCCGGCGCGACCCCGCCGGCCAACGCCACGATCAACACCCCGGTGAAGAACAGGGCGGTTTTGCCGCCGGTGCCTAGGACGTGATCCAGCCCCACCGTGATCAGCGCGCAGATCGCCGAGGGGACCACCACCGCGGCGACCCAGGCCGCGCGACGCCGCAGCCCGGGATCCAGCGGCGGGGGGTGCAGACCACGGCGGGATTCGGTGTGGGAGACCATGTGTACGTCGATCGGCCCGGAGCGCTGCACCACGGCGGCCCCGATGCCCGGCCGCAGCGCATGGGCCCATCCGGGGCGCCGGGAGGTGCCGATCACCAGCTGGGTCACCTGGGCGTGACGGGCGAGGGTGAGCAGCGCGCTGGGGATGTCGTCGTCGACGAGGTCGTGGATCGAGCCGCCCAGCTCGGTGACCAGGTCGCGCAGCTCGCCGAGCCGGGCCGCGTTCACCGCCGGGTCGTCGATGCCGGTGACCACGTGCGCCACCATCAGTTCGGCGCCTGAGCGCTCGGCGATGCGTGCTCCCCGGCGGATCAAGGTCTCCGACTCGGGCCCGCCGGTGACGGCCACGAGCACGCGCTCCTGCCGGCCGGGGGTGTGTTCGCCGCTCACAGCACCATCTTCCACGCCAGCGCGGCGTCTGGGGGACTCCGCGGCGCCCCGGCGCGGTGTGCAGACACAAAAGCCCCCGACGACGGCGTGTCGGGGGACTTTTGTGTCTGCTCGCGCACCCCAGTGGTGCGCACCGCGGGTTAGAGCCAGCTGGAGCCGACTGCGGAGTCGGTGGAGGCCATGTTGTTGCCGGCGTTTTGCACCTTGGAGCCGTGGGTGGCCGCCTGCTGGTAGATCACCTGGAAGTTGCGACCGAGCTGGGTGATGAACTCCTGGCAGGCCGCCGAACCGGCGCCACCCCAGAAGTCCCCGGCGGCCACCACATCGCGGATGATCGCCTGGTGCTCGGCCTCCAGCGAGGCAGCCTGCGCCTTGATCAGCGCCCCGTGGGCGTCGACGTCACCGAACTGGTAGTTGATCGTCATGATCTGTCTCCTTAAACGGGTTGAAAGGGTTGTGACGGTGTGGACGTCAGCTGCTCAGGCTGGACTGGGCGGCGGCTTCCTGCTGCTCGTAGACGTTGGCGTCACGGACCAGCCCGTCGCGCACGCCGTGCAGCATGTTGACGATGTTGCGGAAGGCGGTCTGCATCTGGCCCATCGTGTCCAGCGAGGTGCGCTCCGCGATCCCGGTCCACCCGGCGCCGGAAATGCTCTGCGAGGACGCCCACATCCGGCGCGCTTCGTCTTCGACGGTCTGGGCGTGCACCTCGAAGCGGCCCGCCATGTCCCGCATCAACTGCGGGTCGGTCATCAAACGTGAAGCCATGATGGTTTCTCCTGTTCTCTATGAGGGGTTGTTACTGGTTGACGTAGGTGTAAAACGTTGCTGTGTATGCGGCTATCCCTTCGGTTGCTGTCAGCCACCCGCCGCCGTGCGCGGCATCACGGGGTGGGGTTCGGGCCGGAAGCCGAACCGGGGTGCGACCTCGGCGTTGCCGCGCGCGCCGATACCGGAACCGGCCAGCGGGACACCGCCGAGCGTGCCGCCGGGGCCGGCCTTGGCGGCCGCGCCGCTCGCGCTGGTCAACGTCGCGGTGGGCGAGGAGACCGCCGGGGTGGTGGTCCCCCAGGTCGCCGGGGCCGAGAGGCCGCCGATCGGCACCGCGCGGCCCAGGCCCGCGGTGACACCGCTCGCGCCGGCGCCGGTCGACCCGGCGGACCCGGCGACACCGGGAAGCGAACCGAGCCCGCTGGCACCGGGAAGCAGCGCCAGTGTGCCGCCGTCGGTGACACTGCCGGCGGACTGGGTCGCCGGGCTCATCGAACCCGACGACATCCCCAGTGAGGCAACGGAACTCAATAGTGACCCGCCGTTGCTGGCCGGGGACATCAACCCGCTGGCATTGGAGATCACCTCCGACGGGGAGCCGGCCTGCAGCCCAGAGGAACCCAGGTTGGCCAGCGCCGCCTGCACGTTGCCGGCCACCGACGACCCCTCGGACTGGGCGACCGCACCGGTCTGGCCGGCCACGCCGGCCGGGTTGGTGTTCTGCTGCGGCGGGCTGAACGGCGTCACCGCGGCGGTCGCGGCGGCCGACGCACCGGCGTAGCCGACCATCGCCGCGGCGTCCTGGGCCCACATCTCCAGGTAGTGGGCCTCGGTGGCCATGATCGCCGGGGTGTTCTGCCCCAGGAAGTTCGTGGCGACCAGCGACACCAACAGGCTGCGGTTGGCCGCGATCACCGGTGGGGGCACGGTCGCGGCGAACGCGGTCTCGAACGCCGCCGCGGCGGCCTTCGCCTGGATGCCGGTCTGCTCGACCTGGGCGGCGGTGGTGCTCACCCACTGCAGAAACCGCGCGGCCGAGGACGCCATCGCCACCGAGGAAGGGCCCTGCCATTCGGCGGCCAGGGCGCTCACCGCGGTGGAGTAGGACACCAGCGCCGACTGCATGGCGGCGCCGAGGGCGTCCCAGGCGGCCGAGGCCGTCAGCAACGGCCCCGATCCCGGCCCGGCGTACATCCGGGCGGAGGTGATCTCGGGGGGAACGATCGCGAAGTCGATCATCATGCACCTGCTTTTAGCGGGCGGCCGTCGCGTTGGCGGCCTCGGTGGCGGCGTAGGCGGCGGAACTGGCGGTCAGCGTGGCCACGAACTGCTCGTGGATCGCCTGGGCTTGGGCGGCCATCGTCTGGTACAGCTGGCCCTGCGTGGTGAAGCGGCCCGCCACCGCCGCCGACACCTCATCGGCGGCGGCCGGGGCCACCGCGGTGGTGGGGGCGGCGGCCGCGGCGGTCTCCGCGCTCATTGCCGAACCGATACCGTGCAGGTCGCCGGCGGTGGCCGCCAGTGTCTCCGGCTGGGTAGTCACGAACGACATCTGTTTCTCCTTTGCGACAGCGGTTGTGAAACCGACTGGGTTCACGATGCCGCGCCGGCAAGGCGAAAAGGGCGTTCCTTACGGGCTCTTAACGCCCATGGGGCGAAACTTGACGTGCTGTTAACACAACGAGCCGAAATCTGTAACGACGATCACATCCGAGCTGGTGAGCGCGGTGATCTGCGGATAGGGGAGTCGCTCGGCGCGCGTCAGCCGAGGACGCCGGCGCGACCGGCGGTGCGCAGCGTGCGGGCGTCGGTGCGCGGCCCCGGTAGCGTAACGATCGCCCGGCGCGGCGCGACCGCGTCGCCGCAGGCCCCCATAGCCCAATCGGCAGAGGCAGCGGACTTAAAATCCGTCCAGTGTGGGTTCGAGTCCCACTGGGGGCACCGGTCAGAGCGTTTTCGGCGTCGAATGTGCGTCCCGCGTGGCCGCGGCTATGCGATCGACCCGTGCCCCGGCGATGCCATACCGGTTCCGGTTTGACTCGCCGGAATGAAAGAAGGTGGTGGATATGCCAGGAGCGCAACCGTCCCGTCGCACCATGCTGTCCGCGGCAGCAGGAGCGGCGGTGGCCGCAGTACTGGGCAGAGGTATGCGGGCATCCGCTTCAACACCGCGCGATGACCAGGTGTCAGGTCATGACCAGGTCGTCGAGCAGCTGAGCGCGCTCGAGCAACAGTACTCCGCTCGGTTGGGGGTGTTCGCTCGACACACGGGGACCGGACGGGTCGTGTCTTATCGCGCAGACGAACGCTTTCCGATGTGTTCGGTGTTCAAGGCACTCGCCGCCGGGGCGGTGCTGCGGGACCTCGACCACGACGGCGAATTTCTGGCCGAACGTATTCACTACACAGAACACGACGTCGCGGGTGCAGGCGAGTACACCCCGATCACCGGCAGGCCGGAGAACCTCGACCGGGGGATGACCGTCGAGCAGTTGTGCGCCGCGGCGGTCAGCAATAGCGACAACGCCGCGGCCAACCTGCTCCTGCGGCAACTGGGCGGCCCCACTGCCGTCACCAAATTCTGTCGCTCGATCGGGGACGTGGTGACCCGGCTCGACCGGTACGAGCCCGAATTGAACTCGGCAGAGCCCTGGCGCGTTGCGGACACCACCAGCCCGCTGGCCGTCGGAGAGACTTTCGAGAACATGATCATCGGCGGTGCTCTGGCACCGCACGAGAGTGACAGGCTCACAACATGGCTGGTCGCGAACACGACGAACGGTGAGCGATTCGGCGCCGGACTTCCCACGGACTGGACTCTTGCGGACAAGACCGGTGGTGGTGACCAGTACGGGATCGCCA
>Ga0209487_1003062_pt1 | contig 13292 bp, 6 predicted proteins | sample Poulit2012_FD_187524 | JGI IMG/M metagenome (GOLD analysis project Ga0209487, IMG submission 187524) | Agricultural soil microbial communities from Georgia to study Nitrogen management - Poultry litter 2012 (SPAdes) (version 2) | ecosystem: Environmental > Terrestrial > Soil > Agricultural land... | reverse complement strand
AGCTGAATTTTAGAAAATGGAGTTTGTCATTGGTTCTGTTGTCCTTGTTTTTGACGGCGATTCCCATGCAGGCTGAAAATCATATTCCGGCGGAGAAAATTTCGATTGAGGAAGCCTTTACCCTGATCGGAATCGAGTATGGTGTTCATTTCAATTATGACCGGGCGGTAGTGGCCGATGTAGAAGTAGACTATGAATCGGGTCAATATGAAAAAGTGGAGGATGCGTTACAGTCCGTTTTTAGTCAAACTCATTTGAAGTATGAAATCTTTGATCAGCGATATGTGGCGGTATACCGCCAGGATCGAGAGGGAGTGGAATCCATGAAGAAGATGGTTTCCCATTTCCAGGAAGTGATTAGCAGTAGTGAAAACGCCATCCTGCGATCAGAAAGAAGAATAACTCCTCCCTTGGCTTCTCTTTCAATAAAGGATGTGTTTTCGAAGAGGTTGATCTTTAGTGTGTCTGGTATCGTAACAGATCAGGATGGTGAGCCGTTGATCGGGGTGAATATTCAGGTGAAAGATAGCGATAAAGGAACTGCTACTGATTTTGATGGAAAGTTTTCTTTGGAAGATATTAGTGAAAATGCAGTGTTGATAGTCTCATACGTAGGATATCAAACCCAGGAAGTTGTTGTAGCAGGGAAAACCAATTTAGAGATTGTGATGACTTCTGATTCTCAGTTATTGGACGAAGTGGTGGTGGTGGGATATGGTGCGCAAAAAAAGAGAGAAGTTACGGGTGCTATTGGATCAATAAAAATGGATGAACTACCATCAAGGCCCATCGGCAATATTGGTCAAACTTTATATGGCAAAATCCCAGGGGTACAGATATTACAAGCGTCTGGTAGACCTGGAGCTTCTTCCAGTATCCAGATACGGGGAATTAACTCAATTAGTGCAGGTAATGAACCTTTAATTGTAATAGATGGAATCCAGATGCCGGAATTTGATCTGAATTCTATTAATATGGCAGATATTGAATCAATTGAGATATTGAAAGATGCCGCATCTGCATCAATTTATGGTTCTAGAGGAGCGAATGGGGTTGTTTTAATAAGTACGAGATCTGGAAAATTTGAAGAGCAATCAAAAGTTCAATTCAATTATTCGTTTGGTGTTCAGCAAATAATTAAAAAAATTGATGTTATGAATGCCGCCGAATATGCACAAGCATCAATAGACGCAGCTCAAAACGGTTGGGTAGATGATGGAGGAGATCCTAATGCACCTAACACATTAGAGGCTCGCGGAGATTATTTATATATGTGGCCAGATATTTTTGAGACTCCAGAATTACTACCATATGATACTGATTGGCAAGATGAAGTATATCGTAGTGCACCGATGCATGATATTAATTTAAGATTCTCAGGAGGGAGTAAATCAACTAATTACTATTTTTCTATCGGGCATTTAAATCAAGAAGGAATAATGATTACTTCGGATTATAAAAAAACAAATCTGAATCTTAACATCAATTCAGAAGCATTATCATCGAAATTAAAATACGGGGCATATTTAAATACATTATTTGATCAAGGACATATCCCAGATAGTTATACTTCGATTGGAGCTGTCCAATATCCGGCTATTTATCCTGTCTGGGGTGATGATGGAAATTTGGGCGGCCCTCAAAATACTCAAGGATTTGAAAATTGGTTTGCAATCCTTTTTAGACCAAATTCAGGACATCCGTTCTACAATATAAATAATAACTTTGAATTCAACAATCTAAAATTGATAGGCAATGCCTATGCTGAAATATCAATTTTAGATCAGTTAAACTTCCGAACATCTATCAACACTCATTATGGAAGAAACGATAACAAAGATTTTTATGCAGGGGATCATTTACTTGGCAAAGATTATTTTACCACAGTAAGGGCAGTTTCTGCAATGAAGCGAAATCAGCGGGTCGCTTGGGAGAATTTATTGATGTATAATTTTGCTGTAGTAAATCATAAATTTAATTTGCTTGGAGGTTATGAATATAGCATCCAGAATAAATATAATCTAAATGGCGAAAGGAGGAATTATGATAATGATGATTTTCAATATCTTACAGCGGGACAAACAATTTATCAAGCGAATGATGGTGCTATTGAGAATAAATTGATTTCATATTTTGGCAGGATTAATTATAATTTTTTGAATAGATATTTCATGACATTTCAGTATAGATATGATGGGTCCTCAAGATTTGGACCAGAAAATAAATGGGGGAGTTTTCCATCATTGTCTGTAGCATGGGATGTATCCGAAGAATCTTTTTTTAATCAAAATATTTTCGACCAATTAAAGTTGAGAGCCAGTTATGGATTTACTGGTAATGATAATTTTTCTGAATATAGGTGGATTAGTAGAATGAATCAATCAAAGGCTGCTATCGGTGATAGAGTAGTTTCAACCCAATATCCATCATCTGTCGAAAATCCATCACTTTCTTGGGAAAGATCTAGACAAACTAATATCGGAGTTGACGTAAGTTTCTGGGCGGGGAGATTATCAATCGAAGGTGATTTTTATAGAACATTATCTGACGATCTATTACTTGATGTGCCAATACCTTCTACCAGTGGATTCTCTAATTTATTTACGAATATCGGACAAGTGGAGAATAAAGGTCTTGAACTGAGCCTACTATCCAGAAATATTACAACAACGTTTAATTGGATGACTCAGGTTACTTTTTCGACGAATAAAAGTAAAGTCCTTAAGCTTGGACCTGATGGTTCTCCAATCTTTTATAATTTGAATGGGGGCATGCAAAATGTCAACATGATTGGTGAGCCTATGTTTTCATTTTATGCTTATCAATATGAAGGAGTATATATGAATCAAGCAGAAATTGAAGCTGATAAATCTAGCTACAGTACGGCGAAACCAGGCGATGGCAAGTATAAAGATATTAATGGTGATGGGAAAATATCATCTTCAGATCGAACGATAATTGGGAAAAATACACCTGATTTTATATTTGGAATTACAAATAATTTTAATTATGGAAATTTCGACATGAGCTTTTTGATACAAGGGTTATATGGTATGGATGTTTATGATGTCAATTTTAGAAGATCTATGCGTTATCATGAGGGGAGAGCATATTATGGAATGATGAATGATAGGTGGAGATCCGAAGATGAACCTGGCGATGGTTATGTATATCGGTTAACAACTTCTTTGGATAATATGGTACAAAACGCTTCAAGTTTTTGGCTAGTAGATGGTTCTTATGTTCGACTAAAGGATTTGACAATCGGTTATACGATACCAGATATTTTTAAATCTAAAATGAATATTTCTAATCTTAGGCTCTATATTAATGCAACGAATATGTTTACTTTATCATCGGCTCCAATTAATGATCCTGAAAATTTCCTCGGAGATGAAACATCAATGGTTCGCCAGAGTCATTCTCCCTATCCTTCTTCTAAAATATATACTGTAGGTATAAATGTCGAACTTTAAATTTAATAAAAATGTATAGATATATTATTTTGTTGATTATAGTAATTATATTTTCTTGCGATTCTAATTTGGATTTATATCCTCTAGCAAATCCAAGTGAAGCTGCTTTTTATAAGACGGAATCTGAAATTGATCTTGCATTTAATGAAGTATACCGACAACTAGGAATACACTATGATGCTGGTGGAATAATGGATCTCTATGGAGAACAATATTCGGATAATACAGAGATAATTGCTGTTGCAGGAACATCAGGTGCATATATTGAAATAGACAGAATGGATGTTCAGGCTAATAATTCTCTTATATTAAAAGCATGGGACCAAGCCTATTCTTGCATATTTATCTGTAATAACATTATTGATGTTCTCAATACATCAAAAGTTGAGATTAATTCCCAAAAAAAGAATCAAATGATCCTTGAAGCTACCCTTATTCGATCTCTAGTTTATTTTAACCTAATTAGAGCATTTGGTCAAGTCCCATATATTGATGAAGTGATTGAACCGTTGGATAGCTATAATTACTTGAGGGTCGATTTGTCAGTGATTTATGACAAATTAATTAATGATCTAATCAATTGTCGAAATAATTTGCCTGATAGGTACGATGATTTGAATACGGGTAGAGTGACAAAGTATAGTGCAGCAGCCATATTGGCGAAAATTTATATGACTTTAGATCAAAATAATTTGGCAAAATCTGAATTAGAATTAATTATTAATAGTGGGAGATATTCCTTAGATTCAAATGATGATGGAGTTATAGATTCAAATGATTTGAAACATATATTTTCTCCAGAAACTAAAAATTGTTCTAGTTCTATCTTGGAGGCTCAATATAAATCTGGTACTAACGCTTTTAATTCCAATCATCAAAGAAATTATATGCCATTTTATTATAGTTTTTATCTACCTGGAGATACTCGTCTTGATTATAGAGGTAATGGATATAATACGCCGTCCAAAAATTTAATAGACGAATTCGAAGAGGACGATGTTCGTAAAAATATTTTTTTACGGGAAGGATATATTGATCTAGAAAATGGAAATTTTGTATCATTTCCTTTTACAATGAAATTTTATGATTTGAATTGGGATAATCCTGGCAATAATTTTGCCATTATTAGATATGCGGATATTCTTTTAATGTATTCTGAAGTCACTGAGGATCCTAAATACTTAAATCAAGTTAGAGCTCGTGCTGGTCTTCCTGGTTTTGAAAGTAACCAATATCCCCATGAGAAATTCCCAAACTTAGCTCTTGCCATTGAACATGAAAGGAGGATTGAATTATGTTCCGAATTTCACCGACAATTTGATTTAAAAAGGTCCGACAGGATGAAAGATATCTATCCAGATTTTACTGATAAATATCTCCTATTTCCCATTCCGGAATTTGCAATAGATGTCAATCCCAAACTCACTCAGAATCCTGGATATTGAATAAGAAGATTTATTAAAACAAAAAATATGAAAAATTTATTTACATTTACATTTATATTTATATTTATATCGGTTGACTTAATTTCTCAAAATATTGGAGAGGAGCTGCCAAAGTGGGAAGAGGGGTATTTAGATATCCATCATATAAATACTGGAAGAGGAGACTGTACATTCTTTATTCTACCAGATGGAACAACTATGATTATTGATGCTGGAGATCATAATAGACCAGATGGACCTCGCGAATTTTCTATACTACCTAATGATAAAAAAACACCGGGAGAATGGATTGTGAAATATATAAAATTTATGATTAAAAATATCAATACTGATAGAATAGATTATTTATTGCTTACTCATTTTCATTCTGATCATATGGGATCATTTCACGAAGAGAGACCTTTTTCATCCGAGAACGGATTTGTTTTAAGCGGAGTTTCAGATGTTGGATTTCGTTTGCCAATTGATAAAATAGTTGATAGAGCTTGGCCGAATTATAATTGGCCAAAGGTCTTAAATGATAAGCATACAAATAATTATCGTAAATTTTTAGAATGGACCATTGAAGAACATAATACAGTCATAGAACAATTTGAAGTTGGCTCTAATCATCAATTTAAGCTCGTAAATAATAATAGTAAGTACTTGAATTTTGAGATAAGGAATATTGCAGCAAATGGAATTGTATGGACTGGAGTGAATAGGAATACAAGAAATTTTTTCCCGGAAATTAAGAATTTAAATCCAGAGGATTATCCTACTGAAAACATGTGTTCAACTGCAATACGCCTGTCTTATGGAAAATTTGACTATTTCACTGGTGGAGATATGCCTGGATTACCTATGGCAGGAAGCCCAGGCTGGCAAAATATTGAAAAACCTGTTGGCAAAGCTGTTGGACCAGTTGAAGTGCATGTGGCGAATCATCATGGATATATAGACGCAGCTAGTATTGGTTTTTTACGAAATCTTAAACCGCAAGTAAATATTTTGCAAACTTATGTTGTAAGTCAACCAGGACCCAAAACACTTGAGAGGATGTTGTCTCAGAAAGTTTATAAAGGGCCAAGAGAAATATTTGCTACTAATTTATCTGATGTAAATAAAATTTTTATCGGAAATAGTTCCGATAATATTAAAGGTGGAGGTCACATTGTAGTTCGGGTTTCTCCAGGAGGGAGAGATTATAAAATAATTATTCTTGATGATCAGAATGAAACTGATTATCGTATAAAAAGTGTGCATGGTCCATATTTTTGTGATTGATATTTAATGATTTTTGATAAATGGAATTTAAAAATTTGAATTTTTATACTATTGCACTTATTATCACTTTGTTCGATCCGAGTCTTTTATGGTGCCAACAAAATAATTATGACGAGGTTCCCAATGTTCTTTGGCTAGTGAGTGAAGATAATAGTCCTTTATTAGGATGCTATGGTAATGATTTTGCTACAACTCCAAATCTGGATCAATTAGCCTCGGAAGGATTTTTGTATAGTCATGCTTATGCTAATGCTCCGGTCTGTGCTCCAGCAAGGAATACTATTATTACCGGGGTATATGCAAGTTCAAATGGGAATGAACATATGCGGAGTAATTATCCATTATCTGATGAAATAAGGGCATTCCCCGAGTATTTACAAAAAGCCGGATATTATTGCACCAATAACTCTAAAACTGATTATAATACTAGTTCTATTGATGTGAAAGAAATATGGAATGAAAATAGTTCCAGAGCACACTATAAAAATCGTGACCCTGGTCAACCTTTTTTTGCGATTTTTAATAGCTCTATTACTCATGAAGGTAGTATACATGATTCTTTACCGGATGAACAGCTTAGGCATAATCCTGATGCGGTTTCCATCCCTCCGTATCATCCTTCTACTGAGGCAATTAAACATGATTGGGCACAATATTATGATAAGGTTGAAGATATGGACAAATGGGTTGGAGAAAAGCTCCAAGAACTAGAGGATCTAGGATTGGCTGATAATACTATTGTCTTTTATTATGGTGATCATGGTGGAGTTCTTCCTCGTAGTAAAAGATTTGTGTATGAAACCGGAACTCGAGTACCTTTTATAATTCGGATTCCTGAAAAATATAAGCACTTTTTTCCAGCAAGAAGTTCTGGCTCTACTGTCAATAGATTAATTAGTTTTGTTGATTTGGCTCCCACTTTACTCAGCATTGCAGGGATTAAGATACCGGACTTTATGCAGGGGGATGCCTTTTTAGGTTCCCAAAAAACTGATGATCCTGAATATGTTCATATGTTCCGGGGTAGGATGGACGAACGTTATGATATGAGTCGCGCAGTAAGGGATCGGAAATATAGATACATACGAAACTATATGCCTCACAGAATTTATGGACAGCATTTAGAATATTTGTGGCGAGCTCCATCGATGCAATCCTGGGAAGAAACATGTCTAAATGGGGATTGCGATTCTATCCAAAATGCATTTTGGAACTCTAAACCTCCAGAGGAACTCTATGACACAGAAAATGATCCGTGGGAGGTGAATAATTTAGCTAATGATCCGGCTTATAGTGAAGTATTGGATCGTATGCGAATAGCCAATCTTGATAAATTGTTAAAAATTAAAGATGCGGGCTTTATCCCTGAAGCTGATCGTAATTCTCGAATTGGTGATAAGTCGGGTTATGACTATATGCGTTCAGATAAAGTCAATTTAGAATCTCTTATTGAGGCAGCTGAAATTAGCTCTATGGGTGATCCGTCTCATCTTAAGAAGATGATTGATTTTCTTAAAGAAGATGATAGTGCTATTAGATATTGGGGGGTTACTGGAATATTGATTTTAGGCGACAGAGTAGTTTTAGCAAATGAGGAATTGATTTCTTTATTGGATGATACATCAGCTGATGTGGTTGCAACGGCTGCAGAAGCTCTTTTTAATGTAGGAGAAGTAGAGTTAGCTAAGAAAGCACTTTTAAATATTTTGGCGAATTCTGAAGAATTTGGTAGATGTCATGCTTTAAATGTTATTGATATTGTAGAGGATGAAAGTAGTGAGATCATTGAAGGGGTGGCCGAGATGGTTAAGAAACAGCCTGAAATGAATAGACGTAAATATGATTTACGAGCAGCGAAATGGCTGCTGGAAAAATGGGAAGTAGATCTGGCTGAATATGGTATTCAATTTGGTTGGTAGAAGTATTTTAGATAGACAGAGTGATGAAATTTATAGGGATAAGGAGAAAGTATAATATATTATTAGTAGGAATCTTTGTAGTATATTTTATGAGGTGTAATTTTTCTGAAAAGGCTCTGCACCCAAAGCGTCCGAATATTTTATTTGCTATAAGCGACGACCAATCATTTATGCATACTAGTTTTGCGGGTTCGAAAATCGTAAATACTCCCGCCTTTGATCGTATTGCAAGCGAGGGAGTGTATTTCACGAACTGTATAGCGGGATCGCCAGGATGTGCACCTTCCCGGAGTAGTATCGTTACAGGGCGCCATCATTGGCAAAATGAGCAGTCGGGACAGCATGCATCATCATGGATGAAGAAACACGTTCCTTTTGTTGATTTGTTAGTCCATAATGGATATGCTACTGGGATGACAGGAAAAGGAGTGGAACCTTTTCAATACGCACGATATGAGAGAGATTCTCTCTGGAGAGTGGAGAATGCAGCGGGTAGGACATACAATAATATCCGTTATGAAGATAATTCTTCTTTTGATGAGCGTCCTGCAAGAGGGATCAGCAATATCAATTATTTTGCGAATTTCAAATACTTTATGGAGAAAGTTCGTAATGATAAGCCTTTCTTCTTTTGGTATGGTGGACTCGAACCGCATCGTGTGTATGAACAGGATTCTTGGAAAGGAACGAACAAGGATATTCGCGATGCTGTTGTTCCTGAATTTTTACCCGACAATGAAATAATACGAGGTGACTTACTTGATTATGCGGTAGAAATTGACTGGTTTGACTTACATTTACAACGGATGCTGGAATATCTGGAAGAGATCGACGAATTGGATAATACTATTGTGGTAGTAACCTCTGATAATGGTCTCTCATTTCCGAGAGCTAAGGCTAATTGTTATGAATATGGAATTCATGTGCCCTTGGCTATCCGTTATCCGAAAGAGTTTCCTGGAGGTAGGATTGTAGATGATTTGATAGGGTTTGTTGATATTGCGCCAACTATTTTAGAAATGACCGGGACGAGCTCGGAAGGTATGTTGCCTATCACAGGCGAAAGTTTTTTAAATATTCTAAAATCAAAGAAGGAAGGTTTAATTGATAATACCAAACTATTTGTTTATTCGGGAAGAGAAAGGCATTCTTCTTCAAGGTATAAAAATTGGGGTTATCCACAACGTGCCATACGGAGCCAGGATTATCTTCTGATTTGGAATATGATACCTGACCGATGGCCTGCAGGAGATCCTCAACGAGTAAATCCAAAATATAAAAATGATTTATTACCGATGTATGGAATTGATGAAAATGGTGTTCATCATCCCGATTGGGCATTTACAGACATCGATGCGGCACCGAGTAAATCGGTAATCGTCGAAAATTGGGAAGATGAGGATATGAGAAAATATTTGGATTTAGCTGTTGCGAAACGACCTAAGTTTGAATTGTTTGATGTAAAAGAGGATCCTTTCAATCTTGTCAATCTTGCAGAAAAGGTTGAATATTCAGAAATCAGAAATGAGCTTCAAAAGGCTTTAGAGGATGAATTGAAAGCAACAGGAGATCCTCGAATTGTTGGACCAGACAAAGAAATATTTGATATTTATAATCGGTATTTAGGGCCTATAAGAGAATTCCCGGAACCAAATTAAATCTATTACACACATGATGTTTTGCCTTTATAAAACATCAATAAAAATATTACGATTATTAATTCCACTTGCTGGGTTGAATATTTAGACTTTTTGGAAGAGACAGTCTCAGAAGGAATCTTTTGGAATTAAAACGAGGGAGGATTTGAACAGATGTTCTATAGATTAGATGTGTATAATATAGTTTAATTACAAATTATGAAAAATATAATTGTCAGCTTTGTTATAGGATTATTTTGGGTTTTGACTTTTAGCTGCGAATTCCAGGATGAAGTTAAATGGACGGATCTTTTTAATGGTAAAGATCTTTCAGGTTGGAAACAGCTCAATGGCGACGCGAAATTTGATGTGGAAGATGGAATGATAGTGGGAACCACTGTAGCCAATACTCCAAATTCTTTTTTATGTACGGAGGAAGAATATTCTGATTTCATTTTTGAACTCGAAATGTTTTTGGTAGATGATTTCAATTCAGGCATACAATTTCGAAGTGAGAGCAAAACCGATTATATGGATGGTCGGGTGCATGGGTATCAATGTGAAGTTGATCCGTCTAATCGTGCCTGGAGCGCAGGAATTTATGATGAAGCTCGTCGTGGATGGTTGTATCCGGTGGATCTCAATCCGGAAGCAAAATCTGCCTTTAAGCATGGAGAATGGAACCATTACCGGATCGAATGTATCGGTTCGTCTATCAAAACCTGGCTCAATGGAATTCCGGTAGCTCATTTAATCGATGATATGACTACGAAAGGTTTTATAGCTCTTCAGGTGCATTCCATTCCGCATGATTCCTTGGCTAATCGTCAGATTAAATGGCGAAATATCCGCATTAAAACGGTGAATATAGAACCCTCACCCAATGAAGGAATATATGTGGTGAATATGCTTGCCAATGATCTAAGTGAAGCAGAGAAAGAGGAAGGTTACAAACTGCTTTTTGATGGTCAATCTACCGATCAATTTAGAAGTGTGACCGGGGATGAATTTCCTTCGAAGGGCTGGAAAATGGAAGATGGCGAACTTATAGTAATGGCGAGTGGTGGAGATCCTGAAAAGAAAGGGGGGAGTATAATTACCCATGAAGAGTTTGGTCCTTTTGAATTGAAGTTTGATTTTTTGTTTACCGAAGGTGCCAATAGTGGGATTAAGTATGGCCTGGGTAACAATGGTCCTTCCGTGGGATTGGAATATCAAATCCTTGATGATAAAAGGCATCCCGATGCCAAAAATGGAATCGGTGGCAACCGCACCCTGGCCTCTCTGTACGATTTAATCCCTGCGAAAAAAGAAAGACGATTTATAAAAGGTCCCAATGAATGGAATCGTGGGCGGATCGTGCTGTATCCTGATAATCAGGTAGAGCATTGGTTGAATGGCAGGAAAGTGGTGGAATATACCCGCGGAAGCGAGGAATTTAATAATTTGGTGGCTGACAGTAAATTTGCGGATCGGGAAGGCTTTGGAATGGCAGAAAAAGGTCCGATTCATATTCAAGATCACGATGATGAAGTACATTTTAGGAGTATAAAAATTAAAGAATTGCAATAATGAGTAACAGGAGAAGTTTTTTAAAGAAAATGACTGCAGGCGCTGCAGGAGTTGCAGTCGGAGGATCGGCCATGAGTATGCCAGCAAAAAATTATAATCGGATCATCGGAGCCAACGATAAAATCAATGTGGCCATTGCAGGATTGGGTCGAAGATTGGGAGCATTCACTGAACCCATTGCGCATAAAAAAGCCAACGTGGAGTTGATTTATTTGTGTGATGTGATGAAGAGTCAACGGGATAAGGCGGCGGAACGATTCACTAAATATATCGATTATAAACCTAAACTGGAAAATGATATCCGAAAGGTGATCGATGATTCTCAGGTAGATGCTATTTTTAACGCAACGCCGGATCATTGGCATACCCCCGGTTCAGTAATGGCCATGAAGGCGGGTAAACATGTGTACGTGGAAAAACCCTGCAGTCACAATATGTATGAAAACGAATTGATCGTAGAGGCAGCCAAAAAACTGAACAAGGTGGTGCAGATGGGGAATCAGCAGAGGTCTTCCGATCATTCGATAGAAATTATCGATGAAATCCATAAGGGGATTATCGGAACACCATACAAGGCAGTGGCGATTTATTCGATGACGAGGGGGGAAGTTCCATTGCAAAAGAAAGCATCCTCGCCATCCGGCCTTGACTGGGATTTATTTCAGGGGCCGGCACCTCGACGTGAATACACCACCGAGACTTGGGATTACAATTGGCACTGGTATGGCTGGGATTACGGTACAGCAGAGGCGGGGAATAATGCCACCCACGAATTGGATGTAGCGCGATGGGCACTGCAGGTGGATTTTCCGCTGCGCGTAGATGTGGAGGCAGCAAAACGACATTTTCCTGAGGATGGTTGGGAAATGTATGATACCATGGAAGCTACCTTCCGATTTGATGATGATAAGATCATTCAATGGGATGGGAAGAGCCGGAATGGGTATGATACATATGATTCCGGAGGCAGAGGAGTTTTGATCTATGGCAGTGATGGGACTGTGTTTGTGAATAGAAGTAAGTATATTTTGTATGACCGGAGTGGTAAAAAAATTAAAGATAATGAATCCTTTTCCGGTGAGGCCGGCACAGCTCTCGGTGGCGGAGGAGGGATGACTACGACTCATGTTCTGAATTTTTTTGAGGCTATTCGTGGAAAAGAGAAACTTCGAGCTCCGATTGAAGATGCATCTATCAGCAATGCGATGGTTCATTATTCTAATATAGCTTATCGGATCGGGAAGGGATTTGATGTGGATGATCAGACCGGACGAATATTTGATCGGGATGCTATGAGATTTTGGAAGAGGAAATATGAATCTGGGTGGGAACCTGTATTGTAATCATTATAGCTGTTACTTGAATGAAATTGGAAAATAGGGTTTTATCTTACTTCTCAGTTTAAATCACATTTGATGGAGTCTATAGATTGGAAAGAGTATTGTTCTGACATCTTTGAATTATCATAGTTGAGGATTTTGCTAGGCTTAAAGCAAGAGGGATTTCATATGAATAAAAAAAGGATATTGCTTATACTTAGAGTTGCTCATAACCCGGCGGCAGATACACTGCATATTTTCGATCCATGTCCAGGATGTCGCTGTGCATGGAGAGGTTGTCGAAAACCTTCCCCGATTGGGCTCCGGCTGTGAGGACCGCAGCGAGAAGGATAAAAAGGTTCAAGGCCCAGAAAAGCATTGTTTTTTGCATCGGAAATGGTTTGGCTTTCAAAAATAATTTGACCGGGTTACAAAATAGAACTTTTTTTCATCTTTATATCGGAAGAGGATGTTCCGGGATTCATGATAGTATTCTCTTGTGCATGAGGTTCCCGTTACTGCCTTCGATATTTACTCCATTCCCGACAATCGTTGAATATTAAGCATCAAATGTCTGGGTATGTGATAATTCTCTATACGATCGGAATGCAGCTCAAAAGTCATTTTCCGATCCCCTCCGATGTTCCAATATCTGAAC
>Ga0209487_1003061_pt1 | contig 13295 bp, 10 predicted proteins | sample Poulit2012_FD_187524 | JGI IMG/M metagenome (GOLD analysis project Ga0209487, IMG submission 187524) | Agricultural soil microbial communities from Georgia to study Nitrogen management - Poultry litter 2012 (SPAdes) (version 2) | ecosystem: Environmental > Terrestrial > Soil > Agricultural land... | reverse complement strand
ACCGGCCGCACTCTGGATCCCGACCGCGGCCAATCGCGCGAATTCCTCGAGGTTCCGGGCCCCGGCATAGGTGAAGGAGCTGCGCACACCCGAGGTGATCGAGTCGAGCAGGTCCTCGACCCCAGGCGATTGGGGGTCGATGTACATGGTCGACGAGGAGATGCCCTCTTCGAACAGTCCCTTCCGTGCCCGGGAGAACGCCGATTCCGAACGGGTGCGATTGGCCACAGCACGTGCCGAGGCCATGCCGAAGCTCTCCTTGTACTTCCTCCCCTGACCGTCGACGAGGAGGTCTCCGGGGGATTCGTGGGTGCCGGCGAACCAGGAGCCGACCATGACCTGCGAAGCCCCGGCCGCCAATGCCAGAGCGACGTCGCGGGGGTAGCGGACTCCCCCGTCGGCCCAGACATGAGCGCCGAGCTCCCGGGCCGCCTCGGCGCATTCGAGCACGGCGGAGAACTGCGGGCGACCGACCGCGGTCATCATCCTCGTCGTGCACATCGCACCCGGACCCACCCCGACCTTGACGATCTGGGCTCCGGCGGCCACGAGATCGGACACGCCCTCGGCGGTGACGACGTTGCCGGCCACGATCGGCACTCCGAGGTCGGCGTCGGCGATCGCCGACAGCACTTCGATCATCTTCGCCTGATGCCCGTGGGCGGTGTCGACGACGAGCGCATCGGCCCCGGCCTCGACCAGTGCGGCGGCCCGTTCGACCGCGGCACCGTTGACGCCGATGGCCACGGCGATCTTGAGTCGGTCGTGAGCGTCGACGTTGGCGGTGTAGATCGACGAACGCAGCAGGGACTTCGGTGTCAGACCCCCGAGCACCCTGTCCTCGTCATCGACGACAGCGGCGAACTCGGCGCGCGATTCGGTCATGGACTCGAACAGCGATTCGAGCTGGCTGCCATCGGTCCAGTCGATCTCGGAGGCGCGGATGACATGGGGCGAGGAATCGAGGAGTTCGGACACGGCGGTGAAGCGATCGACATCGCGCAGACCCGCCGCATCGATGATGCCCTCGAGCCGACCGTCGGCGTCGACGACGACCCCGAAGCCGTGCGGACGCTTGGCCAGCACATGCAGCGCGTTGAGCACCGTGTCGTGCGGGGAGAACCGCAGTGCCGATTCGAAGATCCGGTCACGGCTCTTCACCCAGGAGATGGTGTCCCTCGCCGCGGTCAGGGGGATGTCCTGAGGCAGCACCGCCAGCCCGCCTCGGCGAGCCATGGTCTCGGCCATCCGCCGTCCGGACACGGCGGTCATGTTCGCGGCCACGAGGGGCGTCGTCGAACCTGTCGGATCCGTCGTGGTCAGGTCCACGTCGAACCGGGACGTCAGCGAAGATGAGCTCGGGACGAGGAAGACATCGGAGTAGGTCAGATCACTGTTCGGGTCTTTTGAGATGAAACGCATAACACTATTGTCGCTTATGTGCACATTGCGGGGCACATCGCGTTAGGCTGGGAGTTGTCGTTAAGCAGCAAGTCTTGAATCAGGAAGTAGGCGATCAGCGCCGTGTCCGTCAATACTCCGAACCGCACCGTTGAAGACTTCGGGTCCAACGAGTGGCTGGTCGAGGAATTGTATGAGCAGTACAAGTCAGATAAGAACTCGGTCGACAAGTCCTGGTGGCCGTTCTTCGACAAGTACGAGAAGAACAGCGGCGGCTCCCAGACCGCTGCTGCCAAGCCCGCTGCGAAGGCGGCCGACAAGTCTGCTGCGAAGTCCGAGGCTCCGGCCACGGCTTCGTCGGCACCGCCCGCCGCACGGGAGAACCTGCGCGGCGTCTCTCCGTCATCGGCGGAGTCCGAGACCCTGAAGGCGGAGACGAAGTCCGTCCCCCAGGTCGCCGTCAAGGAGACCGCCCCGAAGACCGCACCGGAGGAGACGATCACTCCTCTGCGCGGCCCTGCGAAGCTCATCGCCAAGAACATGGATGACTCGCTCGAAGTCCCGACCGCCACCTCGGTCCGGGCGCTGCCTGCCAAGGCGCTCATCGACAACCGCATCGTCATCAACTCCCACCTCAAGCGGACCCGCGGCGGGAAGGTCTCCTACACCCACCTGATCGGCTATGCCGTCATCCGGGCGCTGCAGAACTTCCCCTCGCAGAACGTCTCCTACGACGTCCGCGACGGCAAGCCCGTGATGGTCTCACCGGCCCACATCAACTTCGGCCTGGCCATCGACGTGCCGAAGAAGGACGGCACCCGCACGCTGCTCGTGCCCAACGTCAAGAAGGCCGAGACGCTGACCTTCCGCCAGTTCGTCGACGCCTACGACGGCCTCGTCGACAAGGCGCGCAAGGGCAAGCTCACCGCCGACGACTTCGCCGGCACCACGGTCTCGCTGACCAACCCCGGCGGCATCGGCACCGTCCACTCGGTGCCGCGCCTGACCAAGGGCCAGGGCTGCATCATCGGCGTCGGAGCCCTCGACTACCCGGCCGAATTCCAGGGCGCGAGCCAGCAGACCATCAACTCGCTGGCCGTGTCCAAGGTCCTGACCCTGACCTCGACCTATGACCACCGGGTCATCCAGGGCGCGGGCTCCGGGGAGTTCCTCAAGCTCGTCCACAGCTACCTGCTGGGCGAGGACGGCTTCTACGACGACGTCTTCGAGTCCCTGCGCCTGCCGTATGAACCGGTGCGCTGGGTTCCCGACGTCTCGGCCGAGGACCAGGACGATGTCAACAAGACCGCGCGCGTCATCGAACTCATCGATGCCTACCGCACCCGCGGTCACCTCATGGCCAACATCGATCCCCTGGTCTACCGGCAGCGCTCGCACCCAGATCTCGACATCAACCAGCACGGTCTGACCCTGTGGGACCTCGAACGCGAGTTCCCCACCGGCGGATTCGGCGCCAAGGCGATGATGCCCTTCCGCAGCATCCTCGGACTGCTGCGTGAGAGCTACTGCCGCACCATCGGCTTCGAGTACATGCACATCGCCGACCCCGTGCAGCGACGCTGGTTCCAGTCGAAGATCGAGGTCCCCCACCAGGAGCTGACCCGCTCCGAGCAGGGACACATCCTCGGTCGACTCAACGCCGCCGAAGCCTTCGAGACCTTCCTGCAGACGAAGTACATCGGGCAGAAGCGCTTCAGCCTCGAAGGCGGAGAGTCCGCGATCGTCCTGCTCGACGAGATCCTCAACCAGTCGGCCGACACCGGACTCGACGAGGTCGCGATCGGCATGGCCCACCGCGGGCGCCTCAACGTGCTCACGAACATCGCCGGCAAGTCCTACGCACAGATCTTCCGCGAGTTCGACGGCACCATGTCCCCCGACAGCGTGCAGGGCTCCGGCGATGTCAAGTACCACCTCGGCACGCAGGGTTCGTTCACCTCGCCGTCGGGCAACACCACCGGCGTCTACGTCGCAGCCAACCCCAGCCACCTCGAGACCGTCGACCCGGTCCTCGAAGGCATCGTGCGCGCCAAGCAGGACCTCATCGACCAGGGCGAGTCCGGGTTCACAGTGCTGCCCGTCCTCGTCCACGGCGATGCCGCATTCGCCGGTCAGGGCGTGGTCACCGAGACGCTCAACCTCTCCGAGCTGCGCGGCTACCGCACCGGCGGAACCGTGCATGTGATCATCAACAACCAGGTCGGGTTCACCACTCCCCCCGCCTCGGCGCGGTCGTCGTTCTACTGCACGGACGTGGCGAAGTCGATCAACGCCCCGATCTTCCACGTCAACGGCGATGATCCCGAGGCGGTCGTGCGTGCGGCGCGCCTGGCCTTCGAATACCGTCAGGAATTCAACCGCGACGTCGTCATCGACCTCGTCTGCTACCGTCGCCGCGGCCACAACGAGGGCGATGACCCCTCGATGACGCAGCCGACGATGTATTCGCTGATCGAGAAGAAGGGTTCGGTGCGCAAGCTCTACACCGAATCGCTCGTCGGCAGGAAGTGCATCACCGACGACGAAGCCGCCGAGGCCCTCAAGGACTACCAGTCGAAGCTGGAGTCCGCGTTCGCCGAGACCAAGGAGGCCGAGACCGGCCCCTACGACGGCGAGGCGTTCAACGCTCCCTACGAGCCCAGCGACATCGAGACCTTCAACGATGTCGAAACGGCCATCAGCACCGAGACGCTCCAGCGCATCGGCGAGGTCTTCGCCGAGGTGCCCGAGGGCTTCACGATCCACAAGAAGCTGCGGGCGCTGCTGGAGAAGCGCAAGGAGATGTCGCTCTCGGGCGGCATCGACTGGGGCTTCGCCGAGCTCATCGCCTTCGGCTCGCTGCTGATCGACGGTGTGCCGGTGCGACTGGCCGGGCAGGACTCGCGCCGCGGGACCTTCGTCCAGCGCCACTCCGTGCTCATCGACTCGGTCAACGGCAACGAGTGGACACCCCTGCAGAACCTCACCGAGGATCAGGCCAGGTTCTGGGTCTACGATTCGCTGCTGAGCGAGTACGCCGCCGTCGGCTTCGAGTACGGCTACTCCGTCGAGCGCAAGGACGCCCTCGTGGCATGGGAGGCACAGTTCGGTGACTTCGCGCAGGGTGCGCAGACGGTCATCGACGAGTTCATCTCCTCCTCCGAGCAGAAGTGGCAGCAGAACTCCGGTGTCGTCATGCTCCTGCCCCACGGCTACGAGGGACAGGGACCCGACCATTCCTCGGGGCGCATCGAGCGCTACCTGCAGCTGTGTGCGGAGTCGAACATGACCGTGGCCCAGCCCTCGTCGGGAGCCTCGTACTTCCACCTGCTGCGCCGCCACGCCAAGACGACGAACAAGCGTCCGCTCATCGTCTTCACCCCGAAGTCGATGCTGCGGGCCAAGGCCGCGGCGAACTCGCCGGAGGAATTCACCTCGGGCCGGTTCCAGGCGGTCATCGACGACGGCGATGTCGATGCCGGTCAGGTCGACCGGGTCGTGCTCGTGTCCGGCAAGCTCTATTGGGAGCTCAAGGCCAAGCGCGAGAAGGAGAACGACACGAAGACGGCACTCATCCGCTTCGAGCAGCTCTATCCGCTCGACGAGGAGGCCATCACCGCCGCACTCGACCGCTACCCGGCCGATGCCGAGATCGTCTGGGCTCAGGACGAGCCGGAGAACCAGGGCGCTTGGCCGTTCATGGCCCTGCACCTGCCTCAGCTGCTCGGAGGCCGTGAGCTCACCGTGACCTCGCGTCCGGCCTCTGCGGCCACCTCGACCGGGCTCAAGCACATCCACGAGGTCCAGCAGAAGGAACTCGTCGACCGGATCCTCAGCCGGTGAGCAGCGGCGTCACCACAACCATCGCCGTGGTCGGAGGGCCCCTGGTCGCCGGCCACGGCGATGGCCGTGGCCTCGGGTGGGTCGGTCGGGTCACGGCCCGGACCCTGCCGAGCCTGCCCGATCTCAAGGTCTATCCGCTGGCCGTTCCCGCCGAGGACTCCGCCGGTCTCCATGACCGCACCATCGCCGAGGCATCGCTGAGGTTCACCCCCGACGGTGACAATCGCCTGGTGCTGGCCCTGGGCTCGGGTGACCTCGACACGGGACGTTCGGTGGCCCGCGCTCGACTCGATGTGGCCAATGTCCTCGACGAAGCGCTGGCTCGGAAGGTTTCGACGTTCGTGCTGGGCCCACCGCCCGAGCACGATGGGGATCGCAATCGTCGCATCGCCGAGCTCAATACGAGCTTCTCCGATGTCGCGAAGAGACGGGGAATCACCTACGTCGATGCGTTCACTCCCCTGCTCGGCCATCCTGTCTGGCAGCGCGAGGTCGCGTCTTCGCGAGACCACCTGCCCGCGCAGGAGGGCTACGGTCTGCTGGCCTGGCTGGTCCTCCATCGCGGTTGGTTCAACTGGCTGGGAGTCCAGGACGTCCTCGGCGACGGCTGAGTCCGAAGACTTCTCGCCGACAGGGAGAGCAGACGCCCGGGGCGGCCGCTTCAAGCGGCTTTGCCCTGGTCCGGCGATCATGAGAGAATGAACCGTCTATTGAAGGAGGGCACCATGAGCAAGCGTGGCCGTAAACGTCGCGACCGCCGTCATAACAAGGCCAATCACGGCAAGCGCCCGGGCGCTGGCGGTCGGTGATGGACTGACTCAGTCAGCCCAGATGACGAGGGCGGGAAGAGGATTCGTTCCTCTTCCCGCCCTCGTCATCTGTCTCTGCTCCGTCTCCGGGTGAGACCTCTCCGCCGTCTCAGGCCCCGGGCCAGGTCGTCTGCTCGAGAGCGATCCGCTGTCGGATCTTCTCACGCAGTCCCATCGGCGCCCGGTCCTGACTGCAGGACCGACGCACCAGTTCCTTGAGCAGGGCCTCGATCTCGTATTCGTCGTGGCATGAGGGGCACTGTTCGAGGTGGACCGAGATCTCACGGATCTCCGTGGTCGTCAGCTCACCGTCGAGGTAGTGGTAGATGCGCATCAGGGACTCGGTCCTGACGCTTTCGCAGCATTCCTCGTCGCTCATTTCGCACCTCCCTGAGGGGTCACGAAACCGCGCTCGGCCGCGTAGTCGGCCAGCATCTCCCGCAGCTGGCGGCGCCCACGATGGAGTCGAGACATCACGGTGCCGATCGGTGTCTCCATGATCTCGGCGATCTCCTTGTAGGGCAGCCCTTCGACGTCGGCATAGTAGACGACCATGCGGAAGTCCTCGGGCAGCGCCGACAGCGCGTCCTTGACGTCGGTGTCGGGCAGGTGATCGAGCGCCTCGAGCTCAGCGGAGCGACCTCCGGAGGAGGAATGGCTGTCCGCCTGAGCGATCTGCCAGTCCTCGATGTCCTCGCTGCCGTGCTCCTTCGGCTGGCGCTGTTTCTTGCGATAGTTGTTGATGAAGGTGTTCGTCAGAATCCGGTACAGCCACGCCTTGAGGTTCGTGCCCGGCTTGTACTGGTGGAAAGCGGCATAGGCCTTCGCATAGGCCTCCTGGACGAGGTCCTCGGCGTCGGCGGGATTGCGAGTCATCCGCAATGCAGCCGCATACAGCTGGTTGACGTATTCTAAAGCGTCGCGCTCGAAACGCTCCGACCTCTCGGCGGCCGTCTCGGGGACTTCCTTGACTGATTCGGTCATCGCAGTCAATGATACGCCCGTTCTCTCGAGGACGGCAGTCGCGCTCATGGACAACTCCTTCTGCCTGTCGATTCGCGACGGGGCTCACCCGCCTTTCGGCTTCACCTGTGCAACATCGGACCGAGGTCCCACTATTCCCCGAACAGCGGTTATGCTTGCCAGTGAGATGCCCGCCACGTAGGAAGGACCACAGTGTCTCCCATCCGCTTCATCGCACGGCCCATGCTGGCCGCCGGCTACATCCTCAACGGCGTCGACCGACTGCGCCGCCCCGAGCCTGCGGCAGCTTCGGTCGGTCCCCTGCTCAACCAGGCTCGCAAACAGATCGATGTGCCCGTGGACGCGACGACTCTGGCCCGCGCCACCGGCGTCGCCCAGGTTGCGGCCGGTTCGCTGCTGGCGATCGGACGCTTCCCGCGCATCAGCGCCTCGATCCTCGTCGGCACCTACCTGCTCGACACCGTCGGTGAGCGCCTGGCCGCGGAGAAGGCGACATCGAAGGAAGAGAAGAAGGCCCGCACCGAACGCACCCTGCAGCGCACATCCATGCTCGGCGGAGCCCTTCTGGCCAGTGTCGACACCGCCGGCCGTCCCGGACTGTGGTGGAGGACCCAGCATGCCGCTGAGGACCTGTGGTCGAACGTCGAAGACACCTCCAAGCAGGCGTTGAGTGCGCTCGGAGTTGACTGACATCCCCACCGAGACACTCCCCGCGGCCGGTGATTGGCAGGCACCGGCCGCCGCATCCGGCATCACTGCCACCGTTTCCGTGCCCGGATCCAAGTCGCTGACGAACCGGTACCTCATCCTCGCCGCCCTCGCCCAGTCCGACTCCGACCTCAAGGGCTGGCTGCGCAGTCGTGACACGCTGCTGATGATCGAAGCCCTGCGCGGGCTCGGTGCCGTCATCGAAGAGGACGCCGATGTGCTCCACATCGAACCGATCGACCTGTCCGAGGCGGCATCGTCGGCCCATCGGGCGAACTCGACCGAGCCGATCAGCATCGACTGCGGACTGGCCGGAACCGTCATGCGCTTCGTGCCCCCGGTGGCCGCGCTCACCGGGCGCGAGGTCGTCCTCGACGGTGACGAGCAGGCGCGGGTGCGGCCGATGACCGTGACCGTGGATTCGCTGTCCAGTCTCGGTGCCGAGATCACCTCGACCGATGGGCTGCTGCCGCTGACCATTCATGCCTCCTCGCAGCTGCGCGGCGGCCATCTCGAGATCGACGCCAGCGCTTCGAGCCAGTTCGTCTCCGGACTGCTGCTGACCGCACCGGTCATGCCCTTGGGCCTCGAACTGGTCAACACCGGTGGACCGGTGCCCAGTCGCACGCATGTGGACATGACGATCGAAGTCCTCCAGGACGCCGGGGTCGACATCAGCGAGCCCGAACCCGAGCGCTGGATCGTCGAACCGGGTCTGCCGCGCGGACTCGACGTCACGGTCGAGCCCGATCTGTCGAACGCCGCCGCCTTCGCCGCGGCCGCCCTGGCCTCGAGCGGCTCGGTGACCATCGCCGACTGGCCGGTGCACACCACCCAGGCCGGTGATGGCTTCCGCGACATCGCTGAGGCCTTCGGCGCTGAGACGGCCCTGGACCGCAAGGGTCTGCACGTGCGGGGACCGTCGACTCTCGACACGGTCGATCTCGACCTGTCCGCGGTCGGCGAGCTGACGCCGGTGGTCTCGGCCCTGGCGGCCCTGGCCGAGGGAACCTCGCATCTGCGCGGAATCGGACATCTGCGCGGACACGAGACCGACCGTCTGGCCGCTCTGACCAAGGAGCTCGGGGACATCGGCGTCGACGTCGTCGAACACCCCGACGCGCTGACGATCACCGGGACCGCGGATCTCCGCCCTGCTCTGTGGCACACCTACCATGACCATCGCATGGTCATGGCCGGTGCGATCCTCGCCCTGCGCAACCGGGGACTGATCATCGAGAACGCCGGCACCGTGGCCAAGACGCTGCCGGAGTTCACCCGACTGTGGGAAGCCATGCTCTCCGCCGGAGACTGAGATGGCGAAGATCTACCGCGATGAGGACTACCGTCCCCGACCGAACCGGCGCGGCTCACGTCCCCGGACGAAGAACCGCCCCGATCACAAGGACGCTGTGTCCGGTCTGGTCACTGCCGTCGATCGGGGACGGTACCGCGTCATCCTCGCCGATGCGGCAGGCGAATTCACCGCCGCTGCCCCCGACCCGGGGTCGAAGCGGCAGAGCGATCGTCACTCCACCTCGGTGACGGCGGTGCGCGCATCGAACCTGCGACGTCGAGCCATCGTGCCCGGAGACGTCGTCAAGCTCGTCGGCGACACCTCCGGTCGTGACGGGACCCTGGCCCGTCTGGTCGAGATCACGAAGCGGCGCAGCCTGCTGCGTCGCAGCGCCGATGACACCGACCCGACCGAGCGCGTCCTCGTCGCCAACGTCGACGTTCTCGGCATCGTCACCGCCACCGTCGATCCCGAGCCCTCGTACGGCCTCATCGATCGGGCGCTCGTGGCCGCCTTCGACGCGGACATCGATCCGCTGCTCATCGTCACCAAGACGGATCTTCACTCGGCGGCCGAGATCAGGCAGCGGTTCTCGGCCACCGGCGTCGACATCGTCGAGACCTCCCTCCCTCCGGACAGCGGGCGAGTCGAGTCCGAGATCGCCGATCGGCTGGCCGATAGGATCAGCGTCCTCGTCGGCCATTCCGGGGTCGGCAAGTCGACACTGACGAACGCGCTGGTGCCCGCCGCCGAACGCGCGACCGGTGAGGTCAACGACGTCACCGGACGCGGACGCCACACCTCGTCCTCGGCCGTGTGCCTGCCGCTCGCGGCCGGAGGCTGGCTCATCGACACCCCCGGAGTGCGCAGCTTCGGCCTCGCCCACGTCGACCGGCAGACGCTGCTGTCGGCCTTCCCCGAACTCGTCGAAGCCACTGCTGACTGCCCACGCGGGTGCACGCATCTTCAGGGCGCCCCCGGCTGCCGCCTCGACGACTGGGTGGCCGAGGGGCGGGCCGGTTCCGGCGGCGTCTCACGGCTGGAGTCGCTGCGTCGACTCCTGCCCACGACTGGATAGGCTGAGGGCATGAATGACCTCGACCTGGCGATCGAACTCGCCGATCTCGCCGATGCCATCAGCCTCCCCCATTTCACGGACCAGGACTTCACCGTCGAGACGAAACCCGATCTCACGCCGGTGACCGAATGCGACCGCGCCGTGGAGAAGGCGATCATGGACCGATTGGCGCAGCAGCGCCCGAACGACAGCGTCCTCGGTGAGGAGTTCGGCGCCCATGGCGACTCATCGCGACGCTGGATCGTCGACCCCATCGACGGCACGAAGAACTTCGTGCGCGGAGTGCCCATCTGGGCGACGCTCATCTCCCTCTACGACGGTCAGCAGCCCCTGATCGGCGTGGTCTCCTCTCCCGCTCTCGGCCGTCGCTGGTGGGCGCAGGAGGGACGGGGAGCCTTCGCCTCGGCCCTGGGCGGAGCGGCGAAGCGGATCTCCGTGTCCGAAGTCGACCGGCTGGACGATGCGTCACTGTCCTACGCCTCGCTGTCGGGCTGGAAGGACCTGGGTGTCCTCGACGAGTTCCTGCGACTCTGCGAATCCATGTGGCGCACGCGCGGCTACGGTGACTTCTACTCCTATATGCTCCTGGCCGAAGGAGCCGTCGACCTCGCCTGCGAGCCCGAGCTCGCACTCTACGACATGGGTGCCCTCGTGCCCATCGTCACCGAGGCCGGAGGCGCATTCACGAACACCGCGGGCGTCCCCGGCCCCTTCGGCGGCAATGCCGTGGCCAGCAACTCCCACCTCCAGGACGCAGTCCTCGACCTGCTCGGGCGGGTGGCACCGAAGGAGAACGACTGATGCCCGATACCCGCCGCGCCGGGCTGTGGCACGCCATGGCCGAGTCCGCGGGACTGACCAATGCCGACGGCACCATCGGTGAGACGATCTACGGACAGATGACCAAGCGTGCGGCACAGCTCGGCGCCGTCAACCTCGGTCAGGGTGCCCCGGGGACGGAACCGCCCGCCGAACTCATCGACGCCACCACCGAGGCGATGCATGCCGGATTCAACCAATACGCGCCGGGGCAGGGCTTTCCGCAGCTGCTCGAGGCCGTCGCGGCTCAGCGCGAACGTGATTTCGGCCAGCGAGTCGATCCCGCCGAGGTGCTCTACACCGCCGGTGCCACCGAGGGACTGACGGCTGCGATCCTCGCGCTGCTGCCCCGTGGAGCAGCCGTGGTCGCCTTCGAACCGTTCTACGATTCCTACCCGGCCGCGATCACCGCCGCCGGCGGCAGCCTGCACACGGTTCCGATCCTGCCGGATGGTCGGGGCGGCTTCGCACCGGACTGGGACCTCTTCGATGCGGTCGTGGCCGAGGTCGGGCCCGCGATCATCCTCGTCAACACCCCGCACAATCCGACCGGGTACATCTTCTCCGCGGACGAGCTCGCGCGGATCGGCCGCGCCGCCGAGGCCGCCGACGCCTGGGTCGTGTCCGACGAAGTCTACGAACAGCTCGTCCTCACCGACCAGGCACATGTGCCACCGGCCGTGGCCCTCGAGGACACCTCGCGAGTCGTCACGGTCTCCTCGGCGGGCAAGTCCTGGAACACCACGGGGTGGAAGATCGGCTGGGTGATCGCCTCGGCGGAGGTGCGTGAGGCCGTCCAGGCGGTCAAGCAGTTCCTCACCTTCACCGCAGGCGGCCCGATGCAGATCGGGATGGCCACGATGCTCACCGGCGGATCCGGTTTCGTCGAGGAGAACCGCGCTTCCCTGGCCGCCCGCGCCGAGGTGCTCGTACCGGCCTGCCGCACCGTGCCGGGAGCGATCGTATCGACTCCGCGGGCCGGGTACTTCACCGTCATGGACTTCTCCGCACTGACCGATCTCGATGCCTTCGCGCTCAATGACCTGCTGGCCAGAGAGTTCTCGGTCGTGGGGATTCCGGTACCGGCCCTCTGCCGGCCCGGCAGCCCGGCGCACAGCGCTTATCACTCGTCGATCCGGTATTCGTTCTGCAAGTCCGTGGCCGACGTCGACAAGGGCGCACAGATGCTCCTCGCGCTCGGCAGCCACCTCAAGCAGCACCCCGAGGCGCTGAGGGCCAGCGGCTGAGGGGCTGAGTCCCTCCCCGGCAGAGACAGACGAAGGGGCGAACCGCATCGCGGGCGGTTCGCCCCTTCGTTGACCTGTCGACGACCGTGGCGGGCCGATCAGGCCTTGACGAGTTCGAGTTCGAGTTCGATCTTGATCTTGTCGGACACGAGAAGCTCACCGCCGCCGAGGACGGCGTCGAAGGACATGCCGAAGTCCTTGCGGTTGACCGTGCCGGTCGCCGACAGTCCGGCGACCTGGTTGCCGTTCGGGTCGGTGGCGACACCGGCGAATTCGGTCGCGAACGCGACTTCCTTGGTCACTCCGCGCAACGTCAGCTCGCCGACGACTTCGAACTCCTCTGCGTCATCGGCCTTGATCGCGGTCGACTTGAACTCCAGCTTCGGATGCTCCTCGGCGAGGAAGAAGTCTCCGCTCTTGAGGTGGCCGTCGCGCTGCTCGTTCCGGGTGCTGACCGAGGAGGCGTCCGCCTCGGCGGTCACCGAGCTGTCCTCCAGTGAGTCGCCGATGGAGACGGTACCGGCGATCTCCTCGAAGTGGCCGCGGACCTTGGACACGCCGGCATGGCGGGCGGTGAAGGTGAATTCCGAATGGACGGGGTCGATGTTCCAGGTTCCAGCGGTCAATCCCTGAGGCAGAGCAGTCATGATGTCTCCTTTTAGTTGAAATTTGAAGTACAAAACTGACTATAGTTTACGTTTCAACTAGAGGCAAGTCGTCGAGGTGAACGACAAGTGGACATGTGGCAGAGGTCACCTGTACTCGGTTTGGCCTCCACATGACCCCTCGTGTAATGTGGTGAACACGCCGCGGGGTGGAGCAGTTCGGTAGCTCGCCGGGCTCATAACCCGGAGGTCGGAGGTTCAAATCCTCCCCCCGCCACCAAAGTGGCAGAACCCCCAGTCAGTTCAACTGGCTGGGGGTTCTTCTCATTCACACTCTCGCCTCCCAGGAACCCGCCCCGATGTGGTGTATGCACCCACACACTCGTGAAGAACAGAACCACCACTGCGGGTCGTCCGAACTGGCGCTGAAACCACTGCGGTGCCTCCTCCACGAAGTCCTGCACAGAGGTTATTCGCAAAGCAGAGTTCAACGACTTTCAGAAG
>Ga0209487_1003060_pt1 | contig 13297 bp, 9 predicted proteins | sample Poulit2012_FD_187524 | JGI IMG/M metagenome (GOLD analysis project Ga0209487, IMG submission 187524) | Agricultural soil microbial communities from Georgia to study Nitrogen management - Poultry litter 2012 (SPAdes) (version 2) | ecosystem: Environmental > Terrestrial > Soil > Agricultural land... | reverse complement strand
ATTAATACATGAAGGCTATGTAAAAATACATAGAGGCTATGTAGTAATACATGAAGGCTATGTAATAATACATGATGGCTATGTAAAAATACATAGAGGCTATGTATTAATACATGAAGACTATGTACTAATACATGGAGGCTATGTATTAATACATGAAGACTATGTAATACTACATAGCTTCTAACGCAGAATACATAGAGGCTATGTAGTAGACACTATCCCATTAATAAACATTGATTCTTGATTATAGAATCATCTCTGTTTACGACAAACGCAATTGTGATAATCACGAAAAGTATGGAGAGTGCTCAAGGGTACATTAGCCTATTCATAAACCTATCCAACGCCATTTTTCACTTTTCCTAATCAGAAACCCCTTTACTTTTAAAGCAAATAAAAGAGTGTAGTTCCGTAGGGATTTCGACTTGATTTCACTTCTACATTTCCGTATCTTTGGTACGAGTTTTAATTATACAATTTAAAAGCATTTATATTATGGGAAAAGAAATTGTACTTATTAAGAACGAAGAGAAGATGTCTAGACAAGAAGCGGTAAAGATGCTACGCACTATTGCCGACAAACTCGAGGAGGGAAAAATCACCCTCAGTCAAGGCAATAAAGAGGTAACGCTAGTTGTTCCGGAACGTGTTGAAGTGGAAATAAAAGCGGAAAAAGAAGAAAAGAGAAGGAAAACCACCAAAAAGCTAGAAGTAGAAATTGAATGGCTAGTTGACGGAACCGATCAGGCATCTGGTGGCCTAGAAATCACCTAACATAAGCTCTACCCTATCGCATAGTAAAAAGGGATTTATGCAGATAATATAAGCATCAAAATTATTGCTTTAGTAATAGTAAAAGCAGTTGGTTCGTAACCTAGAATCAGCTGCTTTTTATTTTTGGAAAGGTATGGAAAAGGTCCGTAAACAGCGGATGGTATGGAAGGGAGAAAAAATCGAATTCACGAAAAAACAACTTTACGGGATAGTGTCACAAATAGGATTATGAGGTACCATGCGTATTAAATGCCTAATTTTTATAATGAAACAACGCATGGGCAATGCTATTTACCGCGTGGGTCATCACGTGGAAGTCTAAGGTTTCTATCGTATCGGTTGGCGTATGGTAATGCGGGTTTCCTTGACCTCCACTACCTATAACCATCACCGCAGGAATTCCAAAGGACCAATAATTGCGATGATCCGACGGGCCGTTATTTCGATAATCGTCGGCAAAAGATAATCGACGAGAATCTAATTTCCCCTCCTCTCTTAATAATTCAGCGATTTTCAAATTAAACGCATCATAACGTCGAATTCCAGATACTATTAATCGGTTTCTATAGAAAGAAGGCGCTCTATCCCCCATCTTTTCTTCTCGATAATACCCGATCATCTCTAGCGCTATCATCCCTAAATAATCCTTGCCATTGTCTGCAATGGAATTGGCATGCACATAACTTCCCATTTCCTTTGTTTTAAAAAATGGTGGTTCTTCCAAACAAAAAGAAATAAAATCGATGCCATAGTCTAACTCCAACTCCTTTTCCGATAACATTCGCATAATTTCCAACAAGCCCGCTACGCTACTCGCGTTATCATCGGCCCCAGGCTGTTCTTTATACACGTCGTAATGCGCACCTAGAATAAATCGTTGGGTTTTATTTGGTTGGTACGAAGCTATTATATTCTCGTAAACATTCCCTTTCGCTTTCCATTGTTGTCTAGTGGTTTCCAAACCGGTTTTTTTCATCTCCTTTTCGATATAATCCGCTGCTTTCCGAAGGCTTTCAAGGTTCTTATAATTCCGATAAGGATATATAGAAGTCAAAAAGGCTACATGCCTATATAAATTTTCAAGATTAGCTTTCATTAATTATTTCGTTTACAACTAGTTACTTTGAAATCCATGTGCCAATAAAGCAACTACAGATAACATTGGCCTATTCTAGGACTTCTTACACCATTTTTCAGGCACCTTATGGTATACCTACTAGGAGATAAAACGCTTAGTGATGTACATTCGATTCAAAATATACTCATAAATACTTTTTAAACCTTTTAAAAACAAGTATTTTTGTCTGTAAAATAATTTATTTAGGTTAATCTAAATAAGTAGCTGGTTACATGTTAGAAATACAAGATTTAAAAGTTGTTTATTCCAATGGTGTGGAGGCTTTAAGCGGAGTTAATCTGCAACTAAAGCCAGGAGGCATTTGTGGAATAATAGGACCAAACGGAGCTGGGAAAACAACTTTTGTTAAAGGAATTTTAGGACTAGTTCCCTCGTACGGAAAAGTTCGTTTTAAAGGCAAGCCTCTATCCCACTGGGCAAAGCAAACCGCTTATGTGGAACAAAAGAGGAATTTAGATTTAGATTTTCCTATCAACGTCTTTCACTGCGTGTTATTGGGGACGTATCCGAAACTAGGATTTTTTAAGCGTCCAGGTGCCAAAGAAAAAGAAGCCGCAAGAAAGGCTATTGAGCAAGTGGGATTAGTCGGACTAGAAGACAGACAAATCGGTGAGTTATCTGGCGGACAATTTCAAAGAGTTCTTATAGCTAGAACCATTGTTCAAGATGCAGACTTAATATTTTTGGACGAACCATTTGTGGGGGTTGATATAAACAGCGAGGCTATTATTATAAACTTATTAAAGCAATTGGCCCAAGAAGGAAAAACCATTTTCATGGTGCACCACGACCTCAGCAAAGTACAGCGATACTTTGAAAAAGTAATCCTTATCAATAAAACCGTGATTGCTTATGGGGAAACAAAGGAAGTTTACACCAAAGAAAACCTCACAAAAACCTTTAATGTTTTCGATAATCCACTGTTTACCTAAAACTGGCTTAAGCTAAAGAAACTATGGGAGAAGCATTACATACGTTTATCAACGATTTGATAGAATACCCGTTTTTACAACAGGCCCTGAGTATTTCATTAATCTTGGGGATTGCATGTGGCATGGTAGGTTGTTTTATTGTTTTACGCGGCTTAGCGCTTATGGGCGACGCCATTTCGCATGCCGTATTACCTGGCGTAGCCTTATCCTACATCCTAAACATCAGCTATTTCTTCGGCGCAGTAGTGTTTGGAATTATGGCAGCTTTGGGGATTAGCTTTGTGCAACATCACAGTAAAATAAAGGTGGACTCTGCTATTGGCATTGTCTTCTCTGCCTTTTTAGCTTTAGGTATTTTAATGGTAACCAAGATTCAAAGCGCCATTAATTTAAACAACATCCTATTCGGTAACGTATTAACCATTACCCCTAGCGACCGGATATTAACCATAGTGGTAGCCATTATAGTTATTGCGGCCATATTCCTATTTTTTAAAGAATTACAACTCAGTACGTTCGACCCTGTTATGGCGGAAACCAGTGGACTATCGGTAAAGCTGATTAATTATATGCTCATGCTGCTCCTCACATTAATCACCGTAGTATCCTTACAAACCGTCGGGGTAATTCTGGTAGTTTCCCTTTTGATTACCCCAGCTTCCACAGCTTTTTTACTTACCAAAAGTTTAAAATCTATGCTGTGGGTGTCGGCTCTTATCGGTGCGGCTTCGGCAGCCATAGGCTTGTTTTTTAGCGTAACCTATAATTTGCCATCGGGGGTAGTAATTGTGCTTACAGCAACCATAATATTTTTGACGGTTTTTCTGCTTCACCCAAAAACGGGATTGTTATGGCAATTCCTAACTAAAAGTAGATCGAAAATAGCCTAATCAAACTTATTTACAACATTATAAAAACACCTAATCCAATGAAAAGATTCCGAATAATACTTTCTTTTATCCTTGTCGGATTGCTTCTTGTATCCTGTCAGAACCAGAAGAAAGCAAAGGAAGACACGACAGACAAAGTCAAAGTGATCTCTAGTTTTTCTATTTTGACCGACATCCTATACCAAATAGGCAAAGACGCTATTATAGTGCATAATTTAGCACCAGTAGGCACCGATCCACATGAGTACCAACCGGTACCAGAGGACATGAAGTTTGCATCTAATGCCGACTTATTTGTACAAAACGGGCTAAACCTAGAAGGTGGTAAAAACGGATGGTTTTCTAAGTTAGTAAAATCGGTTAATGCCGATGAAAACCGTGTAATCGAAGCCTCTAAGAATATTGAGCCAATGTATATTATAGGTGATAAAAACTCCAGTAATAGCGAAGTCAACCCTCATTCGTTTATCAATCCTGTAGTAGGCATAGAAATGGCAAAAACAATTGGTCAAGCTCTAATCTCTGTAGATGAGGCAAACGCAGCGTATTATCAGAAAAACTTAGATGATTATTTAGCCAAATTAATTGCCATGGAAAAAAAATATCGAGAAAGCTTTGCATCAATTCCCGAAGAAGATCGCTATTTTATGGCAAGTGAAAGAGCTTTTCAATATTTAGCAGAAGAATATGGATTGACAGAAGGCTTTATTTGGAAAGTAGATACAGAAGAAAATGGTTCACCCGATCAAATTAAAGATGCTATCAATTTTGTAAAAAAATACCAACCTCCTGTACTGTTTATAGAATCGAATGTTGATAGTCGACCGATGCAGACTGTTTCTAAAGCAACTGGTGTACCCATTTATTATCCAGCGATATATAGCGATGAACTGGGAAAACCTGGAGAGGAAGCCGACACGTATCTTACCTACTTGGAGTATAATTTAAAACATATTTATAACGGGCTAACTAGAGAACGTGAATAGTGAGCTTGGCCAATTAGAATATTCCACAATTCGCTAAATTGTCGTTTTGTAAGCTTAGGATGTTTTTTATTTTAAAAAAGGACAAAATAAGGAAATGAATAACCTTGGATTTTTGGTCTGAGTTCAGTAGTTGGAAATTATCGCTTTTTTTGAAAGCGACCATGTATTTCTCTTATGACTTATTTGATTAATGAAGATAGGAAATAGCTTAGGTTTTGTAGATATTCTTTCTTGTAATTTGTGAAATTTATCACAAGTTTATAACTTTCATGACATACATCAGTATTTGTTGCTCCTTTTACACCCATCTTTGAGGGCATTACAACGGGATACTTTTCGTTGAGCTAGTAGAATAATAATAAATATTACGTTAGCTTTTACTAAAGATTAATTAGATTAATTATTAATTAACTTAGATCAATAGTTATCCGTTTATATTAGCATATAATTAAGTATCTTTATAGCACTAACAACTAAATATTTTGAGGTTATTCAATAAAATATTACCAGATAAAAATTCCAGTTGGCGAACTTTTGCAGTTTTTGCCATAGCTGTGGTACTTGGGCTTGGATTTTTCATCATGAGAGAAGCCGAGGTGGTTTCTTATTTGTCAGATAATCCTCAGGCTTGTGTAAACTGTCATGTCATGACTCCTATGTATAATAGTTGGAATCATAGTTCACATCGAGAGTGGGCCTCTTGCAATGATTGTCATGTTCCGCACAACAACATTGTGAATTCGTATTACTTTAAAGCAAAAGATGGGTTGTATCACGCTTCAGTTTTTACTACTAGAACAGAACCCGATGTGATTTTTATGCGACCTGCTTCAGAAGCTGTAGTACAAAACAACTGTATTCGTTGTCACGTTGATCAGGTAACGGAAACAAAATATGCTGGATGGATAGAAAGTCATCAGGCAAATCGAACCGATCGTACCTGTTGGGAATGCCATAGCGAAGTACCTCACGGAAGAGTGCATGGTATGTCGTCTATAAAGTATAATATTGCGCCACTGCCTACCGATCAAGAGAAGGCGGTAATTCCGGAGTGGCTAGAAAAAGAAATGGAATCCAAATAACAAAACCTTGATTATGAAAAATAGAGTGCTTTTTATCGTAACAATTGTGGTGGTCTTCTTATTAGGCTTGCTAGCTTCTAGTATTATCAATAGAAAGAGTGAAGCTAAATACCAATTTGTTCCAAAAGTAAACATTGGCGAGAACGAACCACGAAATGAAGTTTGGGGAGAAAACTATCCTAAGGAATACCAATCTTATATGAGAACAGCAGATACCACTTTTGCTTCGTTTCAAGGCGGTTCTGCCATGGTAGATATGCTAGAGGAAGATCCTAGATTTGTAATTCTATGGGCTGGATATGCTTTTTCTAAAGATTATAACCAAGGGAGAGGACATTATTATGCTATAGAAGACCTACATAACACCTTGCGAACGGGTGCGCCAGAAAGCAAAGAAGACGGCCCAATGCCAGCTACTTGTTGGACCTGTAAAGGACCGGATGTACCACGTTTAATGGCAGAGAAGGGAATAGAAGAGTTTTATGCTGGCACTTGGGCAGAAAACGTGTCGGAAGCTGTAAACCCAATCGGTTGTGCAGATTGTCATGATCCTACCAATATGAAACTTAGAATCACTAGACCTGCATTGGTAGAAGCATTTAATTCAATGGGGAAAGACATCAACAAAGCTAGTCATCAGGAAATGCGATCGCTTGTTTGTGCACAATGTCACGTAGAATATTATTTTGATACCGAAAGACCTGGTTCTGAAGGTGTACCTTTTGTAACGCTACCTTGGGCCGATGGTTTGTCTGCAGATAATATGGAAGCATATTATGATAATTTCCAATTTTCCGATTGGACACACCAAATCAGTAAAGCACCTATGCTAAAAGCACAACACCCAGATTATGAGCTCTATATGAGTGGCGTACATGCCGACAGAGGCGTGTCGTGTGCCGATTGTCACATGCCCTATAAAAGCGAAGGAGGACAGAAGTTTACCGACCACCATTTACAATCGCCTTTAAACAATATCGCTAACTCTTGTCAAGTATGTCATAGAGAAGAGGCTGCCAAGCTAATTACTAACGTTTATGAAAGACAAGCCAAAGCATTAGAAACAAGAATTAAATTAGAAGATATGCTAGTTAAGGCGCATATCGAAGCTGGAAAAGCATGGGAATTAGGTGCTACCGAAGAGCAAATGCACGATATTTTAATGGATATTCGTCACGCACAATGGCGTTGGGATTTCACAACTGCTTCGCATGGCGCTTCCTTCCACGCACCAGTGGAAGTTGGTAGAGTGCTTGCAAGCGGATTGAACGAGGCACAAGAAGCACGTGTTAAACTAGCACGCTTATTAGCAAGCCTTGGTCAATATGAGCCAATACCCATGCCAGATATTTCTACCAAAGCCAAAGCACAGGCGTATATTGGATTGGATATGGAGAAACTTAGAGCAGAAAAGAAAGATTTCAAAGAAAACACCCTTCCTAAATGGTTAGAAGAAGCACGTGAGCGTGAAGCAAAAATGGATTCGGACAAAGTAAGTATGGCAAAATAACCCTCGATTTTTAAAACAATAATTCTAGTTTAGGCTTCTCCTATTTATGAAGATAGTATATCGTATTTTTTCCTCACCAGTCTTGGCGTTAGTATTATTATTAATCTTTGCGGTAGCTATGGCTGCCGCAACTTTTATTGAAAATGACTTTGGTACCGAAACCGCATGGATTCAAGTCTATGATGCGTTTTGGTTTGAATTGGTCATGGTAGGACTAGCCTTATGCTTTCTTGCCAGTACCTTTAAATATAATCTTTGGCAAAAAGGAAAATGGGCCATACTCCTATTCCACCTGTCTTTTATCCTAATTATAATCGGTGCTGGAATTACCCGATACCATTCTTATGGTGGAATTATGCGAATAAGAGAAGGCGAGAAATCAAGTGTGATTATCTCCGATCAAAATTATTTGCAAGCTCATATTTCTGACGGAAGTAAAACTCGCCACATTCAAAAGAAATTAGAATTTTCTCCGTTAAGAAATAATGATTTCACCATCGAAACCGATTTACAGGACGTTCCTGTTACCATTTCTTATAAGGATTTTGTAGCAGATGCTATTCCAGAAATAATTGACGATAAAGAAAACGGAAAAGCTTTGATACAAATGATGGTTACCTCCGATAACGGCAGAGAAACTATTTTCTTGGAGAAAGGAGAAGTAGAAGAAATTGGCTCGCATAAACACAGAATTGGATTTGATGTTGATGAAGAGGGGATTATTAACCTAACCGAAAAGAAGGGTAAACTCCAATTAACTGCGCCCCGCCCTATCGACTTTTTTGGGATGGACACCCAACAAGCTGGACTGCTAAAAACCGATACCTTACAGCCCATGTTCCTACGAACGCTCTATCGCTCGGGCGATTTATCGTTTGTACCCATATCCTATCATGAACATGGAAGAATTAATGTGGTAAGCGGCGCAGAAAAGCCGAAAGACAATGATCCAGGAAAAGACGATGCGCTAATTTTAAACGTAACCGTAAAAGAAAAAACGGAAGAAGTGATGTTGCTGTACCGACAAGGATTTTTGCCCACTAGACATGAGGTTACTATAGACGGAATGAACGTGAGTTTATCCTACGGCGCTTTGCCCATAGAAACGCCTTTTGCCATCTATCTAAATGAATTCCAACTAGATCGTTATCCAGGCTCCGAAAGTCCAGCTTCCTACGCAAGTGAAGTCACTATACTAGATGGAGATCAGGAAATTCCATTTCGAATATTTATGAATAATGTTTTAGACTACGGCGGTTATCGTTTTTACCAAGCGAGCTATGATACCGATGAAAAAGGTACTCTTCTAGCAGTAAATCACGATGTGCTGGGTACTAATGTTACTTATATAGGCTACTTACTTATGGCAATAGGAATGTTCTTTACCCTTTTTGGTAAAAACACTCGGTTTAGCTTAATTAATAGAAGGTTAAAAAGACTTAAACAAAGAACTTCCGTTATTGCTTTATTTTTGCTGAGTGCTTTAGGTGCAACTACCTCCGCACAAGCGCAAACAGATAGTATCACTGAAGATCATGTACCTATTCAAACAGAAGCGATATCCATTTCCACTGCAGACATACTAGCTCGTCAAGAAATAAATAAACAACATGCCGATTTATTTGGCAGTATTCTAGTGCAGGATGTAGATGGGAGAATAAAACCTATCAATACCTTAGCCTCAGAGCTGGTTCGTAAAATTCATGGAAGTGCTACATTTAGATTTAACGAAGATGGCAAAAGTTTCCGTCTAAATACCAATCAAACTTTCTTAGCTATGCACGTTTCTCCAGGCGCGTGGCAACGAATTCCAGTAATTCATATCGACCCAAAGAAAGGTGGTGATTTCTTTAAAACGCTTACTATAGTTGGAAAAGGCTATATCTCTTTTGATGATTTAATCGGTCCAGATGGAAATTATTTATTGTCAGAAAAAGTCGAAGAAGCCAATAGCAGAAAGCCTGCTGAACAGAACGAATTCGACAAGGAAATTCTAAAAGTAGACGAAGGTTTTAATATCTTTTACAACCTTCTATCGGGCAATTACCTAAGAGTATTCCCTAATAGTCTGGATGAAAACAACACCTGGTTTAGCCATTCACATCACTTTAATGATTTCCCAGAAGAAGATGGGCGATTTGCAAAAACCATCATGACCTCGTACTTTAAGGATTTAGCAATGAATAATTATGAAGATGCTACGGAGAAGTTATCCTATATAAATACTTTTCAAAGAATCCTTGGAAAAGAGATTATCCCAAGTGACAAAAGAATTGAAGCGGAATTATGGTACAATCAAATGAATCTTAATTTCTGGTTGTTTATTACCTTCTTTATCATAGGATTCTTATTGCTGGTACTAGCATTGATCAAAATTTTTACACATAGTAAAATTATAGAAATATTTTGGAATGGCTTGGTGTTAATTTCCTTAGTCAGCTTCCTAGTTTTTACTGGTAATATTCTTTTACGATGGTATATCGCTGGATATCCACCATGGACCAATGGCTACGAAATGATGATTCTTGTAGCGTGGTTCCTACAACTTTGTGGTTTACTTACATTCAGGAAATCTGATTTTGCTTTACCTCTGGCCACCTTATTTTCAGGTTCACTATTATTTGTTAGTTACCTAGATTGGTTAAATCCAGAAATCACTAACTTGATGCCAGTTTTAAGATCTTCCTTTTGGCTGAAAGTACATGTAGCTACTATTGTAAGTAGTTATGCTCCTTTGGCCCTATCGGCTATTTTAGGTTTTATGGTGATGATTTTGATGATTATTAAAACAGATAAATCCAAAAGAGCAATTGATGTGCGCATCAAAGAACTAAGTTACATTAATGAAATTGCCATGACCATTGGTTTGTTTGTTTTGACCATAGGAACTTTCCTAGGTGGCGTTTGGGCAAATGAATCTTGGGGTCGTTACTGGGCTTGGGATGCAAAAGAAACCTGGGCATTAATTTCCATAATAATCTACTCTATTGTTTTGCATTTACGCTTGGTACCAGCATTCAATAATCGCTATACCCTAAACATGGTAAGTGTGTTTGCTTTTGGTTCCATTATCATGACCTCCTACGGAGTTAATTATTACTTATCCGGATTACATAGCTACGCTACGGGCGATCCTGTTCCCATTCCGAAGTTTATTTATGTGATGATTGCCGTAGTAATCTTAATTAGTATAGCTGCTTATTTTAGAAATAGGAAACCGAAAGTACCTGATTAATGACTGATGATGCCTTAACTGACTAAGGCGATGAATTAGTAGAAAATTGCTTTTCTGTGTTAATGGAAAACGTGATAGCGTTAGAAAGTTAGCACGTTATGGATTGCTTTAATACGGACATTTATTTGATTTCATAAGCCTTTGGTTTGTGCGTGGTTAATTACTTAGTCATTTAGGATTTAGGATATAGAAAATTGATTCGTCATCTTTCTAATTCTTAGTCTTTTTTAATAGGTATATTTTAATTACTCTGATTTTTAGTTTGTTTTCACCTACGGAACAAACTAAAATATTCTAAACTAGTGAACTAAACTATTAATCGCGAAGCAGCAAAAGCTTACGGAGTTACGCTTGAAAACAAAGTAGGTTTAAGTGTCACCATTACCCATCCCCAATTATTTATATTGCCATCGAAGTTGTTTTTTAGTTGTTTCATTCCTTTTGAAGCAAACATATGAGAGTAACCTGCTTTTATATTTATAGCCTTGGTAAAATTATAGTTAAATGATAAGTCAGCTTCAGCACCCAAATGATTGGATTCGTCATTCATTATATCAGCTGCAGCATTAAAATTATGAATGCGAATACTAAAATTTGTATTCTCGCCTGTTTTTATAGTGCTTCCAATATATAAATCTAATAATCCAACATTGTTAAGGTGGTTTCCAACATAAAAATAATCCATATGACCGTTAAACTTATGATTGGTTCCATATAGTGGCGTAAAGGATTTATTCTTTCCATTACTAGGCGCGCCATAATCATTTCCACTTTGTAGCTCTGCTCCTACTTGCAAAGTCCAATTAGGAAAAACTTTATAACTAGCTTCTATCCCAAGTAAATAAGCATTTAAATCATTATCATTAACATCTTTCCCTGTTTGGTAATAAAGGTTTGCCATGAGTGCATATTGACTTTGAGTGTAGGTAAGATGAGTTCCGAAAGTTTGACTGTATCTTGTTTCGTTATTCCTATTATTTACTGCATCGATATACTGCATGCCATTGTTTAAAAATAAAAAACTCGCTCCAATATCCTCCCATTTTTTATTTACCCAAGCAAATTGCATGGATTTATAGGTATTGGTATTCAGCGTAGTTCCTGTCAACAATTCCTCGTCTTGATTATAGGCTACTCCTATATGGCCAGAAAAATCATTTTTATGAAATTTAATTAATGCTACATCATGACTACGAGCTTGTTGTGTCCATTCTACATCACCTAAAATACGATGGTCGTCATACACAAGAGTTTGTCGACCGAGTCTAACAGAAAACACAGGCGTAAACTTTATCTCTCCCCAAGCTTGATGAATTCCAATTCCATTTTTGTCAGTTAGGTTTAACTGAGGCACATCACCCCAAACACGAACGTCTTGCAGACTCAGATAAAATGTTAAGGATTCATCATTATAGAATCCATTTAAACGAGTTCTTTGTGAGACAAAAATCGCAGGGTCAACATCATCTGGGAACAATGTTTTGTATCCATGACGGTATTCAAACCTAGGTCGCAATTCGGCGTCTACTGTTACTTGAGCGATGGCAATATAACCAAAAAAGAATATCGTAAAGCAGGTTAAGTATAACTGTCTCATAGGATGTGATTTAAAGTTTTTATTTGCAAATTATACTTAAACTTCTTGTCATTTTGAAAAGCATATTTTCAATTTGTTCTAAGTAATTTAAATACATCTATTCACGTAATATCTATACTCAAATTTAAGTATTTATGTTGGTTATTTTAAGAAGAGTTTGGGCTAATATGATTCGTAAGTTTTGATAACATTATTTTTGTGAATGAGTAAATTGACTAATTACTTGGAAGCAAATTCGTGTGCGGACAAATCTTGTTTTGTGGATTTTTGGGTGAATCTGTTTGTCAAAAGTAGCTGAAATTATATTTTGAAATCCTTTTATTTTTAGAAGAGACAAAAGAAAACGCAACCGACCTTAGGTTTTGTGTCTCTTTGTTGCGTTCAGCTACTTTGCAGGAAATAACTCGATCGCAGGGATTAATACTGAGAATACAAGATTAAATCGAAGTTAGTCTGTGGTAGAAATTTTACGGTGCGGAAGTTCGTGAGGCACTTGCTTTGTTTCCGTTTTAACAACATTAACCCTACCAACAAAATACTTACCATATGGAGATAAGTTAAGAAGGTAGGCGGTTAGCATGGAAGCCATAATACTGACTATAAAATAAATTAAGACATTGAAAATACTGAAATCTAATTTCAGTAACCTTAATACAGTATAGGTAATATTTATGTAAAAAGTATTTAACAAGTAGATGGAGAAGGAGAAATTATTAATATCAATCAAAATCTTTGGCATGATCTTTATTTTAGTGGCAAGTAAGTAGAGTGTTCCTATCATTCCCGCGGTAAAAAACAGCATAGTAACACTTTTAGATGATAATGGTATCCACTTAAGAATTGTTAACCATACGGTTAGAAAAGCAAAAACGAGGGTAGATAAAATTATGGTTTTTTTATGTTTTTTAAGAATTGTTATAAAATGATGATAATATAAACCACAATAGAAGGCTAAAGAAAAATAAAAAATCCAACCAATAAAAGGAATCCAATGTCCAGATTTCCAAAAGTAACTCATTCTTTCACTGTCGTTTGGCGGTTCAGTAAAATTAAAGATAGCTAAGTACAAAAGGTTTATGACTAACGAAATTAGGATAATGGTTCTTGGATTACTTTTAGAAAGGAATTTATGAAAGAAATAAGCTAAAAT
>Ga0209487_1003059_pt1 | contig 13306 bp, 9 predicted proteins | sample Poulit2012_FD_187524 | JGI IMG/M metagenome (GOLD analysis project Ga0209487, IMG submission 187524) | Agricultural soil microbial communities from Georgia to study Nitrogen management - Poultry litter 2012 (SPAdes) (version 2) | ecosystem: Environmental > Terrestrial > Soil > Agricultural land... | reverse complement strand
TTGGTACTTCATATGTTTTGCTTTTATCCATTAATTTCTTTTTTGTTTGCGGACCAATATCACTAGCAATAAGAACCAATTTAGCACTTTTCACTTGTATAGCATGAACAATTGCTTCTTCTCCTAAGACGCATTGGCCTGCACGAAAGGCTAATCCTAATATATTTAGATAATTACCCTTCATCGACTTGATTTTCCTTTAGTAATTCCCGTAAATCTTCAAAGACACTTGCATCTACTTTAGCATTTAATTGTCTATTTAAAGCTTCAGACTCTTCAGCTTTATTGATTGTATCTAGATCCATGGAGAGGTAAGCTCCTCGACCATTTTTTTTACCTGTAGGATCAACGAATACATCGCCTTCTTTATTTCTTACAACACGTATTAGTTCTTTTTTAGGCTTCATTTGACCGGTAATAACACATTTCCTATAAGGTACTTTTCTTTTTTGAACCATATAAATTCCCCTTTATTCAAACAAGTTATCATCCACAGTGTCAGAATAAGCGCTAGAATCATCTAGTAGTCCTTCTTCTCTTGCATCTGTTTCACTTTTAATATCAATCTTCCATCCAGTTAATTTAGCTGCTAATCTTGCGTTTTGACCTCTTTTTCCAATTGCAAGAGATAATTGGTAGTCAGGGACAATAACAGTTGTAGCTTTATCCTCCTCATCTACAAGGACATCAACAACTTTTGAAGGACTTAAAGCGTTTGAAACATAAACCACTGGATCTTCTGACCACTCAACAATGTCTATTTTTTCACCTTTTAACTCATCAACAATGGCTTGCACTCGCTGTCCTTTTTGCCCAACACATGAACCTACTGGATCAATGTCAGGATCAATTGCGGCAACAGAGATTTTTGACCTGTCACCCGCTTCTCTAGCAACGGATTTAATCTCCACTATACCCTCAAATATTTCTGGGACTTCCATTTCGAATAATCTCTTTAAGAGTCCAGGGTGTGATCTTGATATGAAGATTTGAGGTCCCTTATTAGTGTTTTCAACTTTAGTAACATAAACTTTTAAACGATCATGGACATGGTATTCTTCAGTAGGCATCTGCTCTGACTCAGCTAGTTTGGCTTCTATTTTACCTAAGTTAACATAAACAAAGCGGTTATCTTTCCTTTGTATAATACCTGTCATCACATCATCTTCGCGGTCTGCATATTCACTGAAAATAACTCCGCGTTCTGCTTCTCTAACACGTTGAGTAACTACTTGCTTTGCCGCTTGAGCCGCAATTCTGCCAAAATCTTTCGGTGTAACTTCAACTTCAATTACATCATCAATCTCATAATTTGGATTAATATTTTTAGCTTCGTCCAGTGAAATTTCCAGCTGGTTGTCTTCCACTTCATCCACTATTGTTTTTCTAGCGAAGACACGCATCGTTCCTTCTTCCTCGTCCAAATCAACTCTTACATTCGTCGCTGATTGAAAATTTTTCTTGTATGCTGAAATTAAAGCTGCCTCTAATGCTTCCAGCAGTACATCTTTGTCTATTCCTTTTTCTTTTCCCAAAAATTCAATTGCCTCAAACAATTGATTGCTCACAATCTTCTCCCCCTTTTATAATGCAACAGCTAATCGTGCTTTTGCAATTTGATTAAAAGAAATATCGATCTGTTTGGTAGTATGCTTAAATCTGTACTCGATTGTTGCGACATCGTTTACAAAGTCTTTTAATACTCCTTCGAATTCTTTCTCTCCGTTAATTGGCGCATAAAGGTTTATAAGGACATTTTTATTGATACTTTCTTGAAAATCTTTTTTAGTCTTTAATGGTCGTTCGACACCTGGAGACGAAACTTCTAAAAAATATGCTCCCTTAATAGGATCCTCTTTATCCAGTACTTCGCTTAATTCTTCTGAAACTTCACCACACTCCATTATGTCCACACCACCTTCTTTGTCAATGTAGACACGTAAGAACCAGTTAGGCCCTTCTTTAACATATTCAACATCTACTAATTCAAGATTACGTTTTACAAGGATTGGCTCTACAAGTTTTTCTGTTGTCTGAATAACATTAGACATCATGAATCATCCTCCTTGGCTGGAAACTATGCTATTTTCTTTATTATGATCAACAACACTTGATTTCATTAACTTAATGTGCTTAAATTCAAATCGAATTCAATCAATATAAAACCCTTGCCTAATATTCAGGGCAAGGGACTAGTGGAAACTTGCAGAAGTATGAAGAAAGAGTGGGTATTCCCCACTCTTTTGGCGTTCATATCTTCACTCATAATAAGAATATATCATAAGAAAAATACACATGCAAGCACTAGGGGGTAATCCTTATAAAGTTTATTACTTTAAAATCTAAAATAAGGATAATTGGTTTTCCTCTGGCATACCTTCTAAACAACCATGTTGATCTAAGTATTCCAACACGGTCTTTGATATTTTACTTCTTTTACGTAAATCTTCTTTTGAGAGGAATTCACCTTCTTCACGTGCTTTAACAATATTTAATGCTGCATTGGTACCTAAACCATCCACAGCGTTAAATGGTGGTGTTAGCGTATTACCTTCAACAAGAAAGTCAGTGGCACTCGATTTGTAAAGATCAACCTTGTTAAATGAAAAACCTCTTTCACACATTTCAAGTGTAACCTCTAAGACAGTAAGCAAACTTTTTTCTTTCGGTGGTGCGTCATTTCCTTTTTGCATAATTTCATCAATCCGCTGTCTTATCGCATTAGAACCTTTAACCATCGTATCAAGCTCAAAGTCATTGGCTCTTACGGTGAAGTATGCTGCATAAAAAAGTATAGGATGATGAACTTTAAAATAAGCTATTCTGACTGCCATTAGTACGTAAGCCGCGGCGTGGGCTTTAGGGAACATATATTTAATTTTTTTACAAGAATCGATATACCACCCAGGAACATTCTGCTTTTTCATTTCTGTGATCCACTCATCTTGCAGTCCTCTTCCTTTACGGACCGATTCCATAATCTTAAAGGCTAAAGACGCCTCAAGCCCCTTGTGCATCAGATAAACCATGATATCATCACGACATCCGATAACATCGGGCAATTCACAAATCCCGTCATTAATTAATTCCTGAGCATTACCTAACCATACATCCGTTCCGTGAGATAAACCTGAAATAATAACTAATTCGGCAAAAGTCGTTGGCTTGGTATCCTCCAGCATTTGACGAACAAAGCGTGTTCCGAATTCAGGTACTCCGAGCGTTCCTGTTTTACAGTTGATTTGTTGTTCAGTTACACCTAAAGATTCTGTGCTTGAAAATATCTTCATAACTTCGTCGTCATCAACCGGAATTGTTTTAGGATCTTTGCCACTTAAATCTTGGAGCATTCTAATTACTGTCGGATCATCATGTCCAAGTATATCTAACTTTAACAAATTATCTTCAATGGAATGGAAGTCAAAATGTGTTGTCAACCATTCACTTTCTTTATCATTTGCCGGGTATTGAATTGGGGTAAAGTCAAAGATATCGCGATCACTGGGCACAACTATAATTCCACCAGGGTGTTGACCTGTAGTTCGTTTCACTCCTGCACACCCTTGAACCAATCGTTCAACTTCCGCGTTTTTATATATTAATTGTTTATCTGAAGCAAATCCTTTAACATAACCGAATGCAGTCTTTTCTGCAATTGTTCCAATGGTACCTGCACGATACACATATTCTTCCCCAAATAATTCTTTTGTATAATTATGTGCTCTCGGTTGGTAATCACCTGAAAAATTTAAATCGATATCTGGTACTTTGTCTCCCTTAAACCCTAAGAATGTTTCAAACGGGATATCTTGTCCATCTTTCTTTAAAGGTTGTTGACACTCAGGGCAATTTTTATCAGGTAAGTCAAAGCCACTACCCACTGACCCATCTGTAATAAAATTGCTATAATGACAATTTGTACAGACATAGTGTGGTGGTAGAGGGTTGACTTCTGTAATTTCTGTCATTGTCGCGACAAGCGATGAACCGACAGAACCACGTGAGCCAACTAGATATCCATCATTTAATGATTTTTTAACAAGTTTATGAGAAATCAAATATATAACAGCAAAACCGTTATCTATTATACTTGCTAGCTCTTTTTCCAAACGATCCGTTACGATTTTAGGTACAGGGTCACCATAAATACTTTTAGCATGGTTAAAACACAAATCACGCATTTCCTGATCTGCACCTTCTATAGTAGGTGTGAACAACCCATCTTTTACAGGTGAGATATTTTCAATTTCTTCAGCTATGGATTGGGAATTGTCAATCACAATCTCTTCAGCAATTTCTTTGCCAAGAAATTTAAAGCATTCAATCATCTCTGTTGTTGTCCGAAATGGTGTATCAGGTAAATTGACACGATTGAGCGGATTACCTGCTTGTGAAGCAATTAATATTTGTCGATAAAGTTTTTCATGGTTATCGATATAATGCGAATTACCGGTTGCAACGACTCGCTTATTTAATCTTTTACCAAGGTCGACCAATTTTGAAATAATATCCAGTAATTGCGCCTCGTTTTGTACAAGCTCTCTCTCAACAAGATGACTATAATTAGCTGGAGGCTGGACTTCTATATAATCATAAAACTCCGCTACAGTTTCAGCTTCTTCAACCGATTTTTGCATCATTGTTTCAAAAACTTCACCTTTATCACATGCAGAACCAACAAGTATACCATCACGATGCTTTTGAAGAAGTGATCTCGGAATTCGTGGTTCACGGTAAAAATAATTAACGTGCGCGTACGAGACTAATTTATAAAGGTTTTTCAATCCTGTTTCATTTTGTGCGAGCAAGATACAATGGTGAGGACGCGACCGTTGATAAGCATTTCCCTCACCCATATAATCATTTAGTTGATTATGGTTTGTTATTTCTTTTTCCAATAAGTTTTGGAGCATTTTCCAGAAAAGATAGCCTGTCGCTTCAGCATCATAAATGGCCCGGTGATGCTGAGTTAACTCAATATCAAGATGCTTACATAATGTATTCAAACGGTGATTACCGAGTTGAGGAAATAAATACCTTGCTAACTCAAGTGTATCAATCACTGGGATGGTAACCTTTGGATAAGAGATCTTTTGATATCCTTGGTTTAAAAATCCGATATCAAAGCTGGCATTATGAGCAACAAGTGTCGTACCTTTTGTCCATTCATAGAAATCTTTTAAAACTACGTCTACTTGAGGCGCATCTTTGACCATATCATCTGTTATACCAGTTAAATCACTAATAGTTTGTGAAATATGTTGGTTAGGGTTTGCGAATGACTCAAAACGGTCAATGATTTCGCCACCCTTTATCTTCACACCTGCTAGTTCAATAATTGTGTCATAGACAGCTGATAACCCTGTTGTTTCAACGTCAAATACAACATAAGTAGCTGATTCCATTTCTAAATCTGAATCATTGTAAGCAATCGGAACACCATCATCTACCAGGTTAGCTTCCACCCCGTACATCACTTTAATGTCATTCTTCTCAGCAGCATTATGTGCATCAGGGAAACCTTGTACAGCAGCGTGGTCTGTGATGGCTATAGCTTTATGCCCCCATTTTGCAGCTTGTTCTATTAATTTTGAAGGTGAGACAACAGCATCTAATTGACTCATAGTCGTATGGGCATGAAGTTCTACCCTTTTTCGATCTTCCTCCATATTATCTTGACGTAATGCCACTTTCACTTCATGAATGTCATTAGCCATCATTGCTAACTCATTTGTATACATATCTGTCTGGATACTACCACGTGCTTTAATCCATATTCCGCTCTTCAACTGCTTAAATTTAGTGGCATCCTCATCATTCTTTGAAAACATCTTAATTTGAAAGGAGTCAGTATAATCTGTGGCATGTACAATTAGTAAGCTGCGTCCAGACCTAAGTTCACGTACATCGACTGAAAATACATAGCCTTGTACAGTGACACGGCGTTCTTCTTCTAGGATTTCTTCCATTGGGATGGGTTCATCCTGAATCTTGTATCCAAGAACAAACGGTTTATTTTGTTCGCCGTTCATGCGTTCTCCATCACGTTTTTCTTTTTCTTTCATTGTTTGCATAACAATTTGCTGATCTTCTTTAGCAGTCTGCTCTTTAAATTCTTTTAAATTTAATGATTCCGAATTAACTTCTATTTCAAGAGTATAGAACGCTAGTCCAACTTTTTTACAGAAATGATTAAATTTATCTTCTAAACGCTTTTTTAAGGCGCTTGCTTCTACTTCATTTCGAGCTGTTAACTTAATTTTATTGTTGTCAACTTGTGGAGTTTGGTTATATACCAGGTCTTTATAGGCTGGCGATAAATCTGTTGCAGACTTGATAAATGAACCCCAATACTCGGAAATAATTGTCGAATCACTCTGCTTATTTTCTGTATAAATCGTTAATTCTACAGTGGCAATTTTTTGAAAGGCATCGACTAATTTAGCAAATAAAAGTTGATATATATTGAATGGTAATATATTTTTCACCTGAATATGAAAATGCCAAGTTTTTCTTTGTTTATACACTTCCAGGCGTTCTAATAAACTATCATTAAAGTGTGTATCGACACATTCCTTTGGCATATGAATTTGTTTCAGTAAGATATTAATTTTTTCTCGTTTTGAAATTTCCATAATAAATCCTCCCACTAAAAATGAGAAAGGTACCAAAATATCCGTTATTAATTGAATCTATTAAGATTATTATAAAGCTTTCATCATTCCTGTCCAACCAATAAACAAAACACAAACCACCGTCCCTCATACCAAACACTACATCACATAAAACTTGTCTATTACGAAATAGATATAAACTGTGACATAAAGAAAATCATTGTTCGCATTTTTTTTCGTCTTTAATTGAGTGCGTAACCCCGCTTCGCCAGAATACTTCGCTTTCCGCGGGTCAGGAAGAATTGGGATTCATTCTTCCCACTTCAGCCTCCTTGCCCCGGCAAGGGGTATGCCGGCGTTGTCCGCAAAGGACGGTTTTAGTCGGCCATCATTAACTTTACCACTCTGCGGGGTCTTCAGACTCGTGGGACTTCACTGTTGTTCGCCCCATCGAAAACCATTTGCTGTTCCCGCAGGAGTCTTCGTATTCTGCCTACACTTGGGATAGACAACACTATTTATGTTTTTATGATTAGACATTCACTGAAAGATTAACTATTACAAACTTCTTCTTGTCAAGAAAGTAAACTATAACAAGCGGAGGAAAAAACGCGGAGACTCCTGGGACTGCGCATAAATGCTCGTCCCACCGAAGCGCATTGTGGGAGCTGAGGCCTAGATGAGACCCCGCAAGTGCGTTAACACGAGGAGGCTCATCAGCCGCCCACGGAAAGCGTAGCGTTTTTTCCGCAGCGTTCGGATTAGCACTTATTTTTAAAAAGGGTGAAAGTCTCTATTCAAAATGTATTGGAGTTTACGGATAATATGTATTGACATAGATATATTTATCGCATGTAATATTATCAATGGAAAACCCTTGTCTTTCAATGGGGACAAGGGTTTTTTATTAGGTGACGTGTTTTATAAAAATAAACGCTGGATGTCGTTCCATGTTACGACAATCATCAGTAACATAAGCAACGCAAATCCGACGAAATGGACCAAGCCTTCTTTTTGCGGATCAATGGGCTTACCTCTAACAGCCTCGATTCCTACAAATAGGAGACGTCCACCATCTAAAGCAGGTAGTGGAACTAAATTAACTATCCCAAGATTTATACTTAACATAGCCGTCCACATCATGAAATTCATAAAACCTGTTTGTACTACTTGGTCTGTTGCATCATATATCCCTACCGGACCTGAAAGCATTTCGATAGAATATTGACCAGTAATCAACATTCCAAGATTAGTTAAGATTAATTTTGTAATGTCATATGTTTGATCGATTCCATAGGTGAATGATCTAAAAAATGATTTTTCAAAAGCTGGTGTTACCCCGACTTGTCCTATATACATATCTTCCTGTAATTCTACTTTTGCCGGAACCACTGCTAAAGATTCTGTTTTATCACCACGTTTTACTGTAAGGTTCACTTCTTTCTCTGGGTTGTTTTCAATAATACTTGTGAATTTATCCCAAGTAGAAATTTGTTCACCATTTAATTGGACAATCTCATCGCCACTTTGAATACCTGCTTCCTCAGCAGGTGTATCTGGGTGAACTTCACCAATTAATGCATTCTTAACAGGTACCCCATGTATAAGACCTATAATACAAAAGATTAGCAAAGCTAACAAAAAGTTCATCATGGGTCCAGCGAACAGTTGCATGGCACGTTTACCAACACTTTTTGATGCAAACTGACGATCGTATGGTGCGATTTGTGTTCTAACCTCATCCATAATAAAATCGGCTTTACGATCAACGTCAAATTTTAGTTTTTCTTCATGCTCACCAACATCATAGCCCTCAATAACTAAATCATGATCCAAGTCAACATATTCTACTTCGATCACCCGGGCGTTCGGATGTTTATCCTTATTATTAACGATTATATTTTTCACTTTACCTTCATCGTTAAATTCTATTCCAATATGATGACCTGGTTTAAGCTCGATAATTTCTGGATCCTCACCCGCAACTCGGACATATCCTCCAATAGGTAGTAAACGAATTGTATAGACTGTTTCATTTTTGGTAAAGTCAAATACTTTCGGACCGAATCCAATAGCAAATTCTCGTACTAACATGCCTGCCCGTTTTGCGAATATCATATGGCCAAACTCATGAATAAACACTAGCAGACCAAACATTAAAATAAATGCTATAATTGTGTTCAAACAACGCACCTTCCTTCGAATTAGGTGTATGTGATAGTGAAAAACCTCATTCATTCAGTAGTTTAGTTCTATCAAAACATCATGCCGTCACTCTTTTATCAAAATCAAATATATTTGGGATTAGTAATAACAGCATCATTTTATTTTAACCTTTTAATAGGTCTTCCTTCAACATATGAGCTCCAAATTATTTCAAGAAATAAATTGAATAAAATGAAGTAAAGGAAAAACGAACATAATACTGTCGAAACGATCCAATATACCTCCGTGGCCAGGCAAAATAGTACCAGAATCTTTAACTTGAAAATGTCGTTTGAAAGCTGACTCAACTAAATCCCCAATTTGGCCGAAAATGGAAGCTAAAATCGTCACTCCGATAATCGTTACAAGGGTATAGTTGAATGGATGAACCAAATGAAAAACGATTGCAATAATAACGGCAAGAATAATGCCTCCTACAGCCCCTTCAACCGTTTTATTGGGACTGATTTTAGGCCACAGCTTATGTTTACCGAATGCCTTACCAAAAAAGTAAGCACCCGTATCTGTAGCCCACACAATAAATAAAGCATATAACATTGTTACAAGCCCATTTATACTATGCCGTGTTTCAAGAAAATAAAAGAATCCCATTCCTACATACAGTGTTGCCAAAAGAATAAATCCTGCATCATCAAATGTAAATTTGTTTTTCTTTAAAACAGTGTAGGACAATAAGATTAAAACGAAGATCATGATAATTTCCGACTTATTAAACCATGTAAAGGATTCACTGATCGATATGGGTGCCAGGATAATCCATAGCATGACAATAGATAATAAAGTTGGAAATAAATATTTTTGGGTCTCTTTCATTCTTAATAATTCCCATAATCCAATCGATGCAATAAGGTAGACAAAAATAGAAAAAGGCCAGTCACCATAAAGTGTGAGAGGAATAAATAGGATTAATGCTAAAAACGCTGTAATAATTCGTTGCTTCATAACTTGCTCATCACCTTAAATACCTCCATAACGCCTTTTACGATTCTCATAATCTTTCAATGCTTGAACAAAGATTTCTTCTCTAAAATCAGGCCACAATACATCCGTAAACCAAAATTCCGTATAAGCCAGTTGCCATAACAGAAAATTGCTAAGGCGTCTCTCACCACTTGTTCTAATTAATAAGTCTGGTTCTTCTAGATTTTTTGTATAAAGATAATTCGAAAATATATTTTCATCAAGCTCTTCTATGTTTAATTGGTTATTCGTTATTTCCTTAGTTATTTTTTGAACAGCTTGTATAATTTCATCTCTCCCACCATAGTTTATCGCAAAGTTTAATAATAAACCATCATTATTTTTCGTTTTCTCCTTTGCGTCCTGTATAGCCTCTTTTGTTTGGGAAGGCAATGTATCAAACCGTCCTATCGTCTCAACTCGAACATTTTTTTCCATTAACTCAGGAAGATATGTATTTAGGAATTGTTTTGGAAGCTTCATCAGAAATTGAACTTCTGGTTTGGGTCGTTTCCAATTTTCCGTGGAAAATGCAAATAAAGTTAGTATTTTTATATTGTAGTTTGAAGCTGTTCTTACCGTCTGCTGAACAACATCCACACCTTCTTTATGTCCTGCAATACGGGGTAGCCCCCTTTTTTTAGCCCATCTTCCGTTACCATCCATAATTATGGCTACGTGTCGTGGAACGTTAATTATTTCTGTGTCTTCTTCGGGCTTTTTTTTACTCTTTATAAAAGGAAGTTTAAATGACATAATTGGTCCTCCAAATATTAACTGCAAACTCATTCTATCTTTAATAACTATGTATGTACAAATAATATATGCTTTCTAGTTAGTTGGATAGTAAATTTTTATTGGGTATTCGGAAAATAGTGTGGAAAATTTAATATTAAAAATTTGCCGCTCACGGAATATACTGGCTTTCCGTGGGCAAAGAAGAATTGTAGTTCATTCTTCGTCGCTGATGAGCCTCCGAATGCTACGCATTTCGGGGGCGCGTTTGGCCTCATCTCCCACAAAGGTTTTCGGTGGGACGAAGCTTGCTGCAGTCCCAGGAGTCTCGCATATTCCATTCGCTAGTAAAAGTTCCCTTTACAAATTCCACATAAAAATCCGAATACCCATTTTATTATAACATTAAAAGAGATCAATGGTGTTATTTTCACTAAAAAAGTACAAAAGCCCCCTTAAACAAGAGGGCTAAAACATCTTATTTTCAACTCGCGCTACTAAACTAAAGCTGATATTTAAACTTCCATAATTTCTTCTTCTTTAGTTTTAACAAGTTGATCTATTTCATCAATAAATTTATCGGTCTGTTTTTGAACATTATCTTCACCTGCACGTAATTCATCCTCTGTTAGGTCGCCATCTTTCTCTGCCTTTCTTAATAGGTCATTAGCTTCGCGGCGATTATTTCTAATTTGAACACGTGATTCTTCTGCATACTTGCCGACAACCTTCACAAGTTCTTTCCTTCTTTCTTCTGTTAAAGCAGGGATGCTAATACGGATTAAATTACCGTCATTAGAAGGAGTTAATCCAATATCTGCCTTTTGGATTGCCTTTTCAATTTCTCCAATAGCCGTTTTATCGAAAGGTGTAATAACAAGTAGGCGTGCCTCTGGCGCAGATACAGTTGCCAACTGATTTAGCGGGGTGGGTGCACCATAATATTCAACATAAATATTATCCAAAATGTTAGGATTAGCGCGACCTGTTCTTACAGTTGCCAAATTTCTAGTAAATGCTTGTGTGGCCATTGACATTTTTTCTTTCATATCATTTATAATTGAGTTCGTCATCTTACTTCCCCCTTATTGTAGTCCCGATTGGCTGGCCTTGAACAACTTTTTTAATATTGCCTTCTTCTGTAATTGAAAAGACAACCAATGGTATATTATTATCCATACATAATGAAGACGCTGTCGAATCCATAACACCAAGCCCTTCGTTTAGAAGATCCATATATGACAACTGTTCATACTTATGTGCTTGCTTATTAACCATTGGATCGTCAGAATAGACGCCGTCAACATTATTTTTCGCCATTAATATAACATCAGCCTCTATCTCTGCTGCACGTAAAGCTGCAGTTGTATCAGTTGAAAAATATGGATTTCCTGTACCTGCCGCAAAAATGACAACACGTTTCTTTTCAAGATGTCTTATCGCTTTTCTTCTTATATAGGGCTCTGCCACTTGTCTCATTTCAATTGATGTTTGAACTCTGGTTGGAATGCCAATAGCTTCTAAACTATCTTGCAAAGCCAGCGAGTTCATAACGGTAGCAAGCATTCCCATATAGTCTGCTGAGGCACGGTCCATTCCCATTTCGCTGCCGACTTTTCCACGCCAAATATTACCACCACCTACAACTACAGCAACCTCTACACTAAGTTCCACAATCTCTTTAACCTGTGAGGTGATTGACTGAATGACAGATGGTTCAATTCCATAACCTTGTTTACCACTAAGAGCTTCTCCGCTTAATTTAAGTACAATTCTTTGGTAACGTGCTGCTGTCATGATAACCTCCATAAAAACTATAATGTATAAAACAAGAATTGCTTATCATTATTGAGAAATAGGGAACATTAAATGTTCCCTATTTAAGTTTAAATAATACCATACTATTATTATGTTAACTTAGAATTAGTTGTTTTTCATTTGGCTCATAACTTCATCTGCGAAGTTTTCTTCACGTTTCTCCATACCTTCGCCAACTTCATAGCGGACAAACTCTTTAACGGTAGCACCTTTTTCAGAGACAAAGTCTTTAACTGTTTGATCAGGGTTTTTAACAAAGTCTTGTTCAGTTAAGCAAATCTCTTCAAAGAATTTACCAAGGCGACCTTCAACCATTTTTTCAACAATTTTTTCAGGTTTACCTTCATTTAATGCTTGTGTTTTTAATAGTTCACGTTCATGATTCACTTCTTCTTCAGCTACATCTTCTCTAGAGATATAGCGCGGATTAACAGCAGCAACATGCATGGCTACGTCTTTTGCGGCTTCTTCTTCAGTCGTACCTTCAAGTAAAGCAAGCGCTCCAATACGTCCACCCATGTGAAGATAAGCACCGAATGCATCTTGATCTGTTTTAGTGAATATATTAAAACGACGAAGGGAAATTTTTTCACCTATTTTAGCAACAAAAGAATTAATATGCTCTTCTACTGATTCGCCCTCACCGTTAAGTTTTTGCTGTAATGCTGTTTCAACATCTTCTGGTTTTTGACTTAGGAGATGGTTTCCTAGCTCAGTTAATAACTGTTTAAATTGTTCGTTTTTAGTAACAAAGTCTGTTTCACAGTTAACTTCTAAAAGAACAGCTGTATTATTATCGGTTGCAATATAAGTTGAACCTTCTGCTGCAATACGGTCAGCTTTTTTAGCAGCTGTGGCCATACCTTTTTCACGTAGATAATCTACAGCTTTTTCCATATTACCATCAGTTTCCTGTAAAGCTTTTTTACAGTCCATCATACCTACACCAGTTT
>Ga0209487_1003058_pt1 | contig 13308 bp, 12 predicted proteins | sample Poulit2012_FD_187524 | JGI IMG/M metagenome (GOLD analysis project Ga0209487, IMG submission 187524) | Agricultural soil microbial communities from Georgia to study Nitrogen management - Poultry litter 2012 (SPAdes) (version 2) | ecosystem: Environmental > Terrestrial > Soil > Agricultural land... | reverse complement strand
ACTGGTTAAATATCCAGGTTCGCCACGGCCAGAGCGTTGGTTTCGATAAAGTCCCGGCGAGGCTCCACGTGATCACCCATCAAAGTGGTAAAGATTTCATCCGCCGCGATGGCGTCTTGGATCGTTACCTGCAGCATACGGCGGGTTTCCGGATTCATGGTGGTCTCCCACAACTGCTCCGGGTTCATTTCACCCAAACCTTTGTAGCGCTGGATGTTGTAGCCCCGGCGGGACTCGGTCATCAACCAGGCCAATGCCGCGTCGAAACTGCTGACCGGTTGCTTACGATCGCCCCGCTGAACGTAGGCGCCCTCTTCCAGTAAATTGGCAATTTGTTCGCCAAGCTTAACAAAAGACTGGTATTCACCGGACTGAAAGAACTCGTGGCTGAATGGATAATCGGTGGCCCAACCGCTGGAGATGATTTCCACCTGGGGCAAAAACAAATGCCGTTCGGCATCTTCGCGTACGGTGATCTGGTAACGCTGACTGCCAGCCCGGGCATCCAGGCTCAAACGTGCCATCATCTGGTCGCACCACTGTTGCATATGACCCTGATCGTTCAAATGCTCGGGACGCAGAGCCGGCAGGTAAATCATTTGCTCCAGTATTTCTTCCGGGTACAGCCGTGACAAGCGCTCGATGGTGCTCATCACCTCGCGGTATTCCCCAACCAGTTGCTCCAGAGCTGGCCCTTTGAGGCCCGGCGCGTCGGGGTTAACGTGTAAGCTGGCACCATCCAAAGCGGACTGAGTTAAATAGCTCGTCAACGCCTCATCGTCTTTAAGATATTGCTCCTGCTTGCCCTTGCTGATTTTGTACAGCGGCGGCTGAGCAATGTAAATGTGGCCGCGTTCCACCAGCTCACGCATTTGACGGAAGAAGAAGGTTAACAACAAGGTACGAATGTGGGATCCATCCACATCAGCATCCGTCATAATAATAATGCTGTGATAGCGAAGTTTATCCGGATCGAATTCTTCTTTACCAATGCCACAACCCAGAGCCGTAATGAGGGTGCCCACTTCCGCACTGGATAACATCTTGTCGAAACGGGCTTTTTCCACATTCAGGATTTTACCTTTCAAAGGCAAAATAGCCTGGGTTTTACGGTCCCGCCCCTGCTTGGCCGAACCGCCCGCCGAATCTCCCTCCACCAGGTACACTTCGGATAGCGCCGGATCTTTCTCCTGACAATCCGCCAACTTACCCGGTAGGCCAGCGATATCTAAAGCGCCCTTTCGTCGGGTCATATCCCGTGCTTTACGGGCGGCCTCACGGGCACGGGCGGCGTCGATCATTTTGTTGGCAATGGTTTTGGCTTCGCCGGGATTCTCCAGCAGATAATCGCCAAAAATTTGGTACAGCTCCTGCTCAACCGCGCCTCGAACTTCCGATGACACCAATTTGTCCTTAGTTTGAGAGGAAAACTTGGGGTCAGGGACTTTCACCGAAATAATGGCCGTCAGCCCTTCCCGAGAGTCATCACCGGTAGTGCTCACCTTGGCTTTAGCAGCCAGTCCTTCCCGCTCAATGTAACCATTCAACGCCCGGGTCAACGCTGTGCGGAAGCCCGCCAAGTGCGTACCACCGTCGCGCTGGGGAATGTTGTTGGTGTAGCAGTACAGGTTTTCCTGAAAGGAATCGTTCCACTGCAGGGCGATTTCAACCCCAATGCCATCATCCCGCTGGCCGGACACGATGTGTACGGTTTTATTGATTGGGGTTTTGTTCCGGTTGAGATGCTCCACAAAGGCTTTCAAACCGCCTTCGTATTCATAAATATCCTCTTGGGCGGTTCGTTCGTCTTTCAGGACGATTCGCACGCCGGAGTTTAGGAACGACAGCTCCCGCAGGCGCTTAGCCAAAATATCGTATTCAAAATGAATATTGCTAAACGTTTCATTGGACGGTTTGAAGTGTATGGAGGTACCGGTTTTATCGGTATCTCCCACCACGGTCAACGGGGATTGTGGCACACCGTGGCGATACTCTTGCTCGTAAACACGGCCGTCCCGGCGAATGGTCATCTTTAAATGCTCGGAGAGCGCGTTCACCACCGAGACACCTACGCCATGAAGCCCGCCGGACACCTTATAGCTGTTGTCATCGAATTTACCGCCCGCATGGAGCACGGTCATGATCACTTCAGCGGCGGAAACTCCCTCTTCGTGCATTTCTGTGGGAATACCCCGGCCGTTGTCGGCAACCGTGATGGTCTCATCCGGATGGATGGTGATACGAATCTCGGTACAGTGGCCCGCTAGAGATTCATCGATGGAGTTATCCACGATCTCGAACACCATATGGTGCAAGCCAGAGCCGTCATCGGTGTCTCCGATGTACATTCCCGGTCTCTTGCGCACCGCATCAAGCCCCTTCAGGACTTTAATGCTGGACGAGTCGTAATTCTGTTCTTCAGACATAGATTGCTCCAATCGATGTTATTCAGTAGCCGCGGAGGATGTATCTTCCACGACTTTCACTGCGCCTTGTTCCACGTGAAACACTTTGCGGGCTAAATGGGGGCGCTCCTGCCAATCAGCCACTAATGCATCTCGCTCAACGCCGGTAATAAATACCTGGCCCCCGAGCCGTTCCAGCCAATCTACTAGACGAGAACGATGGACTTGATCGAGCTCCGCCGGCAAATCATCCACTAGGTAAACACACTGGTGCCCAGTTAGATTGCCAAACACGTGCCCCTGAGCAACTTTCAACGCACATACCACCAGCTTCTGTTGGCCGCGAGAAAGGATCTCGGCCGCGGGTTGTCCATTAACCGTTATTCTTAGATCCGCTCGATGACATCCACTGTGGGTATAACCTTGCTGAGAATCCCGGTCGAAGTTTGTTTTTAGTACGTCTTCGTAATCTCGCTCCCGATCCCAGCCACGCTGGTAGGAGATATCCACGCCGGGCAGCCGGATAAAGCTCGCCAGCAACTCCAGGAAAGCGCTTTTGAAGTGCTCAATGGAACGCTGCCGGTACTGGTCCAGGCTATGGCTCAGTCTGGCCAACTCACGGTCCCACACAGCCAGCTCAGGGCCATCTATTCTATCACGTCGCAGCAGGCTATTGCGGTGTTTCAAGCAGCGTTGCACGCCTTTCCAGGTGGTAAAGAACTGAGGTTCCACGTGAAACACTAGCCAGTCCATAAACTGCCGGCGCACCTTGGGGCTCCCTTCCAGCAGTTGAAAACTGTCGGCGTTGATTACTTGTATCGGTAAATAGCTTGCCAGCTCCGCCAGGGATGACACCTGGACACCATTGGCCTTGAAGGTGGATTGGCCATCCAGATGCCGCTCGACCCCCAAAGGTACTTGGACACCGGAACTTGAAATTCGTCCAAACACCGTGAAGGCGCTCTCTCCTTGCCGTATCAAGGGCTTATGTTTATGGCTTCGAAAGGAGCGGCCTAGGGTGAGGCAGTGAATGGCTTCTAGAAGACTGGTCTTTCCCGAGCCGTTTTCACCGAAAAACAGATTGACCTGGGGCGACGGCTCCAGGTCTACGGCTTGCAGATTGCGGAAGTTTTGGATGGAAAGTCGGAGAAGGGTCATACGACCGACGTGGTTACGCGGTTAACGCCGGCGCCTTAGAGGCGCATCGGCATAACCACATAGACGGAGTCACCGCCGTCCTGCTCTTCGATCAGTGCGCTACTGTTGGCGTCTGACAGCGTCAGCTTGATCTTTTCGCTGGATATTACGTTGGCTACATCCATCAGATAGCTGACGTTGAAACCCATCTCCAACGCGTCGCCGGCATACTCGACCGATACCGTTTCTTCCGCCTCTTCCTGCTCAGGGTTGTTAGCAACCAGCGTTAAACTCCCCTCCCCCAGCAATAGTCTAACGCCTCGGTATTTTTCGTTGGACAAAATGGCGGTCCGGGCAAACGCCTGCTTTAACTCATCACGATTACCGAACACGACATTGGTGCCACCTCTGGGCAGTACGCGTTCGTAATCGGGGAATTTGCCGTCCACCAGCTTGGAGGTAAATGTGTACTCTCCAGTACTTAAACGAATGTGATTGGCGCTCAAACTAACATCTACACCGCTTTCGCTGTCATCGAGCAGACGGGATAGCTCCATCACGCCTTTGCGAGGCAAAATAGCTTGTACGGTGTCTTCCGTATTTACCGTCATTGGACGCGTACACATAGCCATACGGTGCCCGTCAGTCGCCACCACGCGCAAATGGTCGGGCCGCACTTCCCATAGCATGCCGTTCAGATAATAGCGTACGTCCTGCTGGGCCATGGCAAAGGCGGTGCGATCGATCAACCGCTTGATTTCCTGCTGTGCGCAGCTGAACTGCAAGTCGCTGGGGCTATCCTCTACGCTGGGGAACTCCGCCGAGGGCAGACAAGAAAGCGTAAAGCGACTGCGACCGCTGCGCACCAGCATGCGCTGTTCATCCTGCACGAACTCAATATTGGAGCCTTCCGGCAAGGATTTACAGATATCCAGCAACTTGCGCGCGGGCACCGTGATCTCCCCCGACTCACCGGGAACAGGTAACTGGAGGCGACCGAGAATTTCTACTTCCAAATCGGTGCCGGTCAGTGCCAACTGGTCATCGTTCAATACCATCAGCACGTTGGACAGGACCGGCAGGGTCTGGCGACGCTCCACCACACCGGACACCAACTGAAGGGGTTTGAGCAAAGCTTCGCGGGACACGACAAATTTCATGGGCAAGTCTCTTGGTAAAGTTTCCTATTGAGCACCAGCACGGTGGTGCAATGGTAATCCGTTTTTGTTCTTAAGTGGTAAGAGAACGCAGCAAATTCTTCATATCTTCGCGAATATCAGGGTCTTCTTCCTGCATTTGCTTAATTTTTCGACAGGCGTGCAGCACCGTCGTGTGATCTCGACCCCCAAAGGCCTCGCCAATTTCCGGCAAACTGTGGTTGGTCAGTTCTTTAGCCAACGCCATGGCCACCTGCCGCGGACGCGCCACGGAGCGGCTGCGTCGTTTAGACAACATATCGTTCATCTTTATTTTGTAGTATTCGCTCACGACCCGTTGGATATTATCAATACCCACCTGCTTTTCCTGCAAAGCCAACAGGTCTTTCAGGGCTTCACGCACCAAATCCACATCCATGGGGCGACCGGTAAACTGCGCATTGGCCATCACCCTTTTCAGCGCCCCTTCCAGCTCGCGCACATTTGACCGAATCCGCTGAGCGATGAAAAACGCCGCTTCGGGTGGCAAATCCGCCCCTACCTGTTCGGCTTTCTTCATTAATATAGCGACCCGGGTTTCCAGCTCCGGCGGCTCCACCGCCACCGTCAGCCCCCAGCCGAAGCGGGACTTGAGCCGCTCCTCCAGGCCGTTGATTTCCTTTGGGTACCGATCACAGGTGAGAATGATCTGCTGCCCGCCCTCCAAAAGCGAGTTGAAGGTGTGGAAAAACTCCTCTTGAGAGCGCTCTTTTCCCGCAAAAAACTGGATGTCGTCAATTAATAGCGCGTCTACTGAACGGTAGTAGCGTTTGAAGTCGTTGATCGCGTTAAGTTGAAGCGCCTTAACCATATCCGCCACAAAGCGCTCAGAATGCAGGTAGATCACTTTGGCATTAGGGTTTCGGCGCACCATCTCATTCCCTACCGCCTGCATCAGGTGGGTTTTACCCAACCCAACCCCGCCATATATAAAGAGGGGGTTGTAGGAACCACCGGGGTTCTCGGCCACCTGCCGCGATGCCGCCAAACCCAGCTGGTTCGATTTACCCTCAACGAAGCTGGTAAAGGTAAAGCCCTGATTAAGGTTGTTGCGATGTTTCAGCCCACCCTCTACCTCTACCACTGAGTCCTGCCCTTCGCCCCGCCCCACGGTACCAAGACCCATGGAGGACGGCTGGCGCATAGGCTCGGGCGCCGGTGCGGGCTCAGGCTCAGGGCTACTCTGAGATTCATTGCTTGGGGAGGAGGATGACACGAAGCTCGGGCGCGCCATCTGACTGGTACCCACCACAACTTTAAGTTGGGCCTCGGGTTGCAGGCTCGCGGTCAGCTCACAGATTCGGTGCAAGAATTTTTCATTGACCCAATCACTGACAAACCGATTGGGCGCCAACAACCGCAATTCGCCGGTTTGCGCTGAATCATCCACTTGTAGCGGTCGAATCCAGGTGTTGAACTGCTGGGACGGCAGCTCCTCCTGTAAACTCGACGCACACAATTTCCATACCGACCGCGCCAACACCAAGCCCTCCATCATTATTCTAAAAACGGCGTCTAGTGTACTCTTACCGTTCGCTGTTATCCACAGTTCAGTGAAAAAAAGTTTAATGTGTAAAATCCATAGATTTCAAACACTTATAACTGAAATATCGTCACTGTTACCCACAGAAACACATAGAATAATTGACTACTTTTTAACCACCGATTGTGCACAACCCTGTGGATAATATATGGGCAAGCTGGTAGCAAGGGGGTATAGCGATGAAATAACCGTAAACCGACCGCCAAACGACAATAAACATTGCTTTAACTGGGCAGTTTTATTAGAATCGCGCCTCTTTCTCACACTCGTATGTGAGCCCGAATCGTATTCTGATGTATTTGAACGGCAGGTTAGCCCCATGAAAAGAACATTTCAGCCCAGCACATTGAAGCGCAAGCGCAACCACGGCTTTCGCGCCCGTATGGCCACCAAAGCCGGCCGCGCTATCTTGGCCCGTCGTCGTGCGAAAGGTCGCAAACAGCTTTCGGCGTAATGGCCGTCCATGCCTTAATTCCAGTTGCTAGAGATAAGTGACCAAGCAGGCCTTTGGTAAATCGCTTCGACTGCTTACCTCTAGCGACTTTCAGGTGGTGTTTGATCATGCACCTGTCCGTGCTTCTCACAATCACTTCCTGATCCTCGCCCGCTTCAACGCCCTCGACCATCCCCGCTTGGGTCTCGTCATCGGCAAGAAGCATGTGCGCCTGGCCCACGAGCGAAACCGCCTAAAACGGCACATCCGGGAAACTTTTCGTTTGCGGCAACAATCTCTGCGCGGGTTAGATGTTATTGTAGTGGCCCGAAAAGGCATGGGTGAGCTGAGCAACCCCCAACTGATCAGCCAACTCACCCAACAGTGGCAACGAATCGAGCGCCGTGCGCAGCAACAATCCGCACACGACACTTCGGCTCAGGGTGATTAGCTATGCGTTGGCTCGCAATCAAACTGATTCATATATACCGTTACCTGCTCAGCCCCTGGGTGGGCAATCAGTGTCGTTTTTACCCCACCTGTTCCCATTATGCGGAAGAAGCGCTGATGAGCCATGGATTCTGCAAAGGGGCTTATCTTACTGTGCGCCGGCTACTAAAATGCCACCCTTGGCACAGCGGCGGTATCGATCTGGTTCCCGAGCCCAACCGACCCTCAACTCACTCTTCTGATGGCAGCAACTAAAATGGATTGGCAAAAAACCATGTTAATCGCGGCGATGGGCGCCGTGGTATTCACCCTGATTATCCGCTGGAGTGACTTCCAGGAATCGATGGCCCCCGCGGAACGCCTGCCTGCCGCCGAGCGCCGAGCCGCGCCCGATTCCGCGGCGCAGGAGCTACCCGCAGCCAACGAATCCGGCGCAAGTGAGCTGCCAAGCATCGATAACCAACACCTGGACGTTCCTCAGCAAAGCCAGGCATCTTCTGGGGCACGGACCATTAGCGTACATACCGACACGCTGGAGGTCGATATCGATTTGCGGGGTGGCGACCTGACCTACCTCGCTCTGCCTAAGCACTACGCCAAACTGGATCGTCCCGATCTGCCCTTCGTGATTCTCAACGATAGCGAATTTGAGACCTACGTATCCCAAAGTGGCCTGGTAGGACGCAACGGCACCGATACCCGCGACGGCCGACCCGTGTTTCAAGCCGAAGCCAATGAGTATCGACTTGAAGACGGCCAGGATCAGTTGCAGGTGGATCTGACCTACAATCAAAACGGCGTCCACATCACCAAGCGCTTCGTATTTACGCGCGGCGATTATCTGGTTGACGTTATCTATCTGATCGACAACCAAACCGATCAGCCATGGCAAGCCAGCCTGTACGGCCAAATCAAGCGCGACAGCAGCGAACCCGGCGAAAAGCCCGGCGGGCTATTCACTCTCAACCCCTACCTGGGTGCGGCCATTACCACGGAGGACACCCGCTATAAGCGCATCGACTTTAAAGATATGCGCGAGAGCAGCTTCCAAACCACACACCAAGGTGGTTGGGTCGCCATGATTCAGCATTACTTTGTCAGCGCATGGATACCGAATCCCGACCTCACCCACAACTTCCATTTGCGCCAACTGGGCAATCAGGACATGTTTCTTATGGGCTTCACCAGCCCGACCACTCAAGTGGCCCCCGGAGAGCAAGGTGTGATCAGCGCGGGCTTTTATTCCGGACCCAAATACACCCATCGCCTGGCCGATATCGCGCCTTATTTGGACCTGACCGTGGATTACGGTTGGCTCTGGTGGCTGGCCAAACCGCTCTTCTCCCTACTTAACTGGATTCACGGTTTTCTGGGCAATTGGGGACTTTCAATTATTGCCCTGACAATAATTATCAAGGCCGCATTTTACAAGCTATCCGCCACCAGCTACCGCTCCATGGCAAAAATGCGCAAGTTAAGTCCCAAAATGGCGGAGCTGAAAGAGCGCTACGGTGACGACCGCCAGCGGATGTCCCAAGAGGTCATGAAGCTCTATAAAACCGAAAAAGTGAACCCACTGGGTGGGTGTTTACCGGTACTTGTGCAGATGCCCGTGTTCCTGGCACTTTATTGGGTACTCATGGAGAGTGTCGAGCTGCGCCACGCGCCCTTCTTCCTGTGGATTCAGGATTTGTCCGTACGCGACCCTTACTTTGTGCTTCCGCTGTTGATGGGTTTGACCATGTTTGTGCAGTTCAAACTGAACCCCGCTCCGCCGGACCCGACCCAGGCGCGCATCATGCAAATGATGCCGATCGTGTTTACCTTCCTGTTCCTGTTCTTCCCGGCCGGACTGGTACTTTATTGGGTAACCAACAACGCCTTGTCCATTGCACAGCAGTACTTCATTACCCGGAGTATTGAGCGCGAGGGCAAACCCAAAACCGCATAGGGAAACTGTTGTGACCCGCAGCCTACCCGCCGATACCATCGCCGCCGTCGCTACCCCACCGGGGCGCGGCGGCGTCGGCATTGTGCGCGTATCGGGGCCCGATGTGCCCAATCTGCAGCAAGCCCTTGTGGGCCAGACTCTCAACCCCCGCCACGCCCATTATTGCTCGTTCTACGATGCCGAGGGTCAGGTACTGGACGAGGGTATCGCTCTATACTTTCCCGCGCCGCACTCCTTTACCGGAGAACATGTACTTGAACTGCAGGGCCATGGGGGCCCCGTAGTGCTTGACCTACTGCTCAAACACCTCACCCAGCTAGGGGTGCGTCTCGCCCGGCCGGGGGAGTTTTCCGAACGGGCCTTTCTCAACGACAAGCTCGATCTCACCCAGGCGGAAGCCATTGCGGATTTGATTGACGCGGGCACCGAGCAAGCCGCCCGCAATGCGTTACGTTCACTGCAGGGCGCGTTTTCGACCCGAATTCAAGAGTTGGTAGAAGCGCTCATTCAGCTGCGCATTTACGTGGAGGCAGCAATCGATTTTCCTGAGGAAGAGATCGACTTTCTCAGTGATGGCAAAGTGGCCACCGATCTCACAGGGATACAGCAGCGCCTGGACAATGTGCTCGCCGAAGCCCGCCAGGGCGTGCTGATGCGCGACGGTATGCAAGTGGTCATCGCCGGGCGGCCCAACGCCGGAAAATCCAGCTTACTCAATGCGCTCAGTGGCCGGGACAGCGCTATCGTGACCCACATTGAGGGCACCACCCGGGATCTGTTGCGGGAACATATTCACATCGATGGTATGCCTTTGCATATTATCGACACCGCCGGTTTGCGTGAAAGCCCAGACGAAGTGGAAAAAATTGGTATTGCCCGTGCCTGGGAAGAAATTCACCAGGCGGATCGGGTGCTCCTAATGGTGGATAGCCGGGAAACCGAAGCCCTGGATCCAGACTTGGTCTGGCCGGAGTTTACGCAGGCGATCCCCTCGGAAAAAATCACCCTGATCCGCAACAAAGTGGACCTTACCGGTGAACCTTCTGGCCTACGCAGCCCGGCTCGGCCCGTGTGCATAGCCCTATCCACTAAAACCGGGGAAGGCTTAGACGAGCTTAAAGCCCACCTAAAACACCTGATGGGCTACCAGGAACATAACCCAAGCGGTTTTACCGCCCGCCGTCGCCACCTGGACGCCCTTGAGCGCGCCCGAACGAGCCTGGACACCGGCAAAGCCCAACTCCACGCCCACGCGGCCGGCGAACTCCTGGCGGAAGATCTGCGTCAGGCCCAAGACGCGCTGAGCGAAATCACCGGCGAATTCACTCCCGACGACTTACTGGGCCGCATTTTCAGCAGCTTTTGTATCGGAAAATAACCATTCGCGCTCGTTATTGAGCTGAACCGTTATTCGACTGCGCAAGGGTCGCGCTGATGTTGGCGAGCACCTTCGCCGCGCCAGTGATTAACGCCGCCGCGGCGTAGTTGATGACACAAACAATCGCGGTGCCAATCAACACGGTGAAACCTAACCCCAAGATTTCGCCACCGCCCATCATGGCCCTGGGTGCGAAGATAATTAACGCCACATAATTAACACCAAAGCGGCCGATAGTAGGCTATCCCTCCCGGGACATCCAGCTCGCTAATCCCAACTAGGCCCACCCTTTATTAACCGCTATGGGTTACCCTACAGAGCGCCAATTCGCTAACCCACCGTTAGCCACTGGTCGCCGAGCCCCGCGTCAGCACTAATCCATTGAGGTAAAAACCCACAACATGTCCAGAACCTTTACCGAAGGGTCCATCGCTAAGAAACTGCTACTGTTTTCGCTACCCATATTGCTGAGTAATTTTCTTCAAGCTTCCATATTACTCATCAACGCGTTGTGGGTGGGCAACCTGTTAGGTAGCGCCGCCTTTGCCGCCATCACTGTCGGCACTATGGTCATGGTGGTTATATTGGCGTTTGTATTCGGTATCAATAACGCCACCTTAACTATTTTCGCTCAATTAAAAGGCGCTGGTAACAAAACCGAAATCAGAAATTATCTCAGCACGTTTACCATTATTCTGGTTGTGTTATCGCTGCTCATCGGTGCGATAGGCTACATACTTTCCAAGCCGGTTCTGATCTTACTCAACACACCCGATGCCATTCTCGAGTCGGCCACAGCGTATTTAAAAATCAATTTTGTCGGTACGCTGTTCTTAGTGGGCTACAATTTTATCGGCACCATACTGAGAGCATTCGGCGACAGTAAAACGCCGTTGTATTTCGTACTGATGGCTGCCGTACTCACCGCTGTTCTGGATCCGTTATTTATCGCTGTGTTCAAACTTGGCGTAGCTGGTTCGGCCTATGCCACCGTTTTGGCTCAGGGTTCCGCTTTTATCTACAGCCTATTCTTTCTTGCACGACGCCATGGTCATCAGGGATTTCAACTCACACCGCCTAAATGGGTAGAGGTAAAAACCATAATGCAATTGGGCATTCCTTCAGGAATGCAAATGATTGTGATCTACGCTGGACTAACCGTGATCTTATCGGTAGTAAACACCTTTGGCGACGCTGTGGTCAGTGGCTTTGGCGTCGCCCAGCGGTTGGATAATTTAGTTCTTCTACCAGCTGTTGCTTTGGGCACCGCCGTTAATGCCATGGCGGCGCAAAACATCGGTGTACAAAACTGGACGCGGGTTACGCAAATTTCCCGGGTCGGCGTTCTGTATAACGTCTCGATAATGTCTTTTCTTTCCGCCATCTTATTTATTTTTGCCGAACCGTTGGTCAAGCTTTTTATTACCGATCGCGACAGTATGAATTTTGGCGTGTCTTACTTAAAAACCATCGCCCTCTTCTATCCGTTTATCGGTCTTAATTTTATTTTCAATGGCATCGTTCGCAGCTCGGGCGCGATGTTTCAGGTACTGGTTTTAAACATCATTTCACTATGGATGTTACGGGTTCCCCTGGTGTACTGGATGACCGCATTGCTCGGGGAGTCGGGCATCGCGTTGGGCATCGGAATCAGTTTTCTCACAAGCTGCCTATTTTCCATGGCTTACTATTACTACGGCGGATGGCGTAACAAACGTCTTTTTGACTAATTCAATTAGCCACCGTTCTTAATCTCTGGATAGGCGTAGGGCACAGCCCACGCCTGTTCTAGCAAGTCTCCGTACCGCTGGGGCTGATCCACTTTAAGAGCTTCCAACTGCTGGCATGATAAGCCCGACAAAACCTTCATCGCCGCCACGTTCATATAGGTTTCTAAATCTGGTACCGCCGGCCCGTCGTCCAAGTAGCACACCGGCGAGGACGACTCCCCTTGGGGCTGTATCGCGTGCCAGCGTTTTTTCGCCGCTACCTTAGCGTGTATCGCCATTAAGGTTTTCTCATTCGCTGTCGTCTTTTCTTTCATCGGCACAGCCGTTCGTCTGGGTGCATGGAATCCTTCACTGTATCAACGGCGCGGTTTGCACACCACCTGCTATCTTCCGTAGAATCAGCAGTCAATACCAGCGACCCATTAAAATCGGATCATAATCATGAACGAAACGTTTACATACGCACTCAACTGGCTCGAGGATTACCCACAACTGCAGAGCTTGCTCGGTGTTGCTCTACTGCTGTTGTTGGCGTGGGTCGGAAACTTCGTTGTTAAGCGCATACTCCTGCGCGGCCTTTACCGTCTTCTGCGCATGAACAGCCTGGGCCAGCACGCCGTCAGCACCGATACGTCTTTTATTGCACGCTTAGCCAACATCATCCCCGCGCTGATTATTTCCACGGGTATTGCTCTGGTGCCCAACTTGCCGGACGTAATCGTCACTATTGTCCGCAATGTCTGTAGCGCCTTTATCGTACTGACCATTGCTTTGGCCATTGGCAGCTTGCTGACCCTAGTCAACAGCATTTACGAGCGTCGGCCTGACGCCAAAATACGGCCGATGAAAGGCTACATTCAGGTTGTCAAAATCGTTATCTACGCCATTGCAGCCATTTTGATTGTCGCCGCATTAATTGACCGCTCGCCGTTAATACTGCTGTCCGGCTTAGGTGCCATGGCGGCGGTACTCATGTTGATATTCCAAGACACGCTGTTGTCGTTGGTGGCCAGTGTACAGATTTCTTCCAACGATATAGTCCGGGTGGGCGACTGGGTTGAGATGCCCGATCTGAACGCCGACGG
>Ga0209487_1003057_pt1 | contig 13309 bp, 11 predicted proteins | sample Poulit2012_FD_187524 | JGI IMG/M metagenome (GOLD analysis project Ga0209487, IMG submission 187524) | Agricultural soil microbial communities from Georgia to study Nitrogen management - Poultry litter 2012 (SPAdes) (version 2) | ecosystem: Environmental > Terrestrial > Soil > Agricultural land... | reverse complement strand
AAGACTTTCGTGATTTTGCTATCAGTAAAGGAATGGCTCAGTAATGACTTCTCGTGACTTAAAGCAGTCGCGCTCATGGGCAGCACCGTTGGGTGCTGCCCATGATGCTATTACGCAGCTAGGTTTTTATATCTCAGGGCTGTGTTTGTTGATCATCGTAGGCTCGTACTGTTATGAAATTGCAGCGCGTTATTTTTTTAGCGCTCCGACACGTTGGGCGGGTGCAATGGTGGCGTATATGCTATGCGCCATGCTGTTTTTAGTGACTCCAGAGCTCGCCCGTAACCGCGGTCATATTCTGATTAGCATACTGCCTGATACCTTACCGTCTAATATTGCCGACATTTATATGCGCATTATTTATCTTTTGAGCGCTGTGGTCTGCATGGTGGTGGGATGGTTGTGTTTCGGGGTTGCATTATCGCAGTTTCATTCAGGGATCAATACAGTTAATGAATGGCGTATCCCTAAGTGGTATTTGTCAGCTTTGATTCCTTATGCCTTGTTTTCGTCGGGGATCTATTTTATGCGCTTTGCATTTAGCAAACAACGCGCGCACGAGGCTTCTACTGAAGGAGTTTTATCATGACCTGGTGGGTGACTCTTTCTGCGGGGATGGGAGTATTACTGCTCCTGCTCTTATTAGGTGTACCTATTTTTGTGACTTTCCTAGCCTTGAATGTTATAGGGGTGCTTGTCTTAATAGGTCCATCGGGCTTTGGCATGTTTGCCAACAGTATTTATAGTACGGGCACTTTTGCTGAGCTTGCCGCAATTCCTTTGTTTATTTTAATGGGTGAGCTGCTGTTCCGTTCGGGAGCGATGGAGGTTGTGTTGGATTCTATGGATCGGCTAATTGGTCGTATCCGTGGACGTCAATATGTGCTGTGTGTGGTCTTGTCTGGTGTGTTAGGGGCACTGTCTGGGGCTGCTATGGCGGTGGCAGGTATGTTGGCTCGCACACTGTATCCTACGATGATCCAGCGAGGTTATGACAGTCGGTTGTCTGCTGGAGCCATTTTAGGCGGGGCCAGTTTGAGTCCAATCATACCGCCCAGTGTGTTGGCGATTGTGATTGCTACGCTAGCCAAAGTCTCTACGGGCAAGATGTTGATTGCTGGTATCGTCCCAGGGATTTTGTTGTCTCTTCTGTTCTTGTTGTACATCATGTTTCGCTTAGCACGTGACCCATCATTGGCACCACAGCTCTCCGACGAACAACTAGATCCCAAAACACGGGGTAGTTTGCTCAAGGCATTTTTTCAGATTGTGCCCGTAGGATTCATCTTTTTCATGGTGATGGGGTTGATCATGCTGGGCATCGCCACGCCAACTGAATCCGCTGCTGCCGGTGTATTTGCGGCGGTGCTGTTGGCTTGGTATTACGGGGGCCTTTCTTTTTCCATGCTTAAAACCTCGCTATTGTCCGCGGCCTCTATGGCGGGGTTGTTGCTAATCATCATGGCCAGTGCCGGGATGTTTAGTCAGTTAGTGACTTTTTCTGGGACGGTACAGGCTTTGGGGCGTTTTGTTATTGAGCTTGATTTGGCACCGCTACTGATGCTGCTGATTATGCTCTTGGTGCCTTTTGTATTGTTTATGTTTCTGGATCAAATTTCGCTCTTAATGGTGCTGATCCCTATCTATCAACCCATATTAAATGTTTATGAGTTTGATTCTATTTGGTTTTGGACTCTGGTGCTAGTAATCACCACGTTGGGGGGGATTAGTCCGCCCTTTGGTTATACGTTGTTTGCATTTAAGAGTGCCGCTAAAGAGATGAGTTTGAATGATGTATTCCGTGCAGCCTGGCCGTTTGTTGGAATTATTATTTGCGGCATTGCATTGTTAATAGCATTCCCTGAGGTCGTATTGTTTTTACCTGAACTCAGTATAGGGGCAGAGTAAAGGAAGGGCGACAGACGAAATTAGGGGGGTAGGAGCTTAGTATGAGAAAAATAAAATTTGTGGACACAACAGTGCGCGATGGCCAACAAAGTTTGTGGGCGACCGGGATGCACACCGAGGATGTTTTGGCGGTTATGGAACACCTTGATCAAGGGGGCTTTGATGCGATTGAAATACTCGCAACCAGTTTTGAGAAAAAGATGGCGCGCGAGTTGTATCAATGCCCTTTTGAACGATTGCGGCTGGCGCATCAGTTGGCACCCAATACGCCTTTGCGGGTAATCCGCGGTCGCTATTTGGCGGCGTTTCAAATAACTCCTTTAGCTATTGAGCGGCTGTGGTATCAAAAGCTAGCTGAATATGGAGTGCGGCAGGTACGTAGTTCGGATGCTTCTAATACGGTCTCTAGTTGGAAAAAGCAGGTTGATTTGGGTAAAGAGGTTGGCATAGATACGATTTTGAATTTGGTGTTTTCGATTTCACCAAAGCACACAGATGAATACTATGCTGAAAAAGCACGCCAGGCAGCCAAGTTGGGTCCTTTTCGTATTTGTTTAAAGGATCCTGGCGCCTTGCTGACTCCAGATCGGTTGCAGACATTAGTACCTATTATTCAGGAAAATATCGGTGATGTGCCTTTAGAGTTCCATACTCACTGTAATACTGGTTTGGGTAGTTTATGCACATTGGAAGCCATTAATCTAGGCATAGATATTGTGAATACTGCTATTCCTCCGCTGGCAGAGGGTTCATCCAATCCTTCTGTTTTTGAGGTGGCACGTAATGCACGGGTGCTTGGGTATGAAACAGTTCTTAATGAGGAGCCGCTGCATGAGGTGCAGGCTTATTTAGAGCAGGTGGCGGAACAACAAGGGTTTGCTGCTGGTGAACGGCTTGGGTACGACAGCTTTCACTATATTCATCAGGTGCCTGGCGGCATGATTTCAAATCTACGATTTCAGATGCAGCAGGCTGGGATGGGGGATCGTTTAGACGAGGTACTCGAAGAAATTGCCCGGGTGAGAGCGGATTTTGGGTATCCCATTATGGTGACACCTTATTCCCAGTTTATGGGTGCCCAAGCGGTAATGAATGTGCTTTCTAGCGCGCGCTATAAAGTGGTATCGGATGAGCTAATTCAGTATGCCTTGGGCTTATGGGGTGAAGAAGAAAGCGAGTCCATGAACCCTGATGTCCGTGATCGGATAGTGAATATGCCACGCGCCAAAGCATTTGTGGGTAAAAAATATCACGAACCAGAGATGGCCGACTTGCGCAAAGTGTATGGGGGTGAGGGCGTATCTGATGATGATTTTCTTTTGCACTTCTTTACCTCACGAGAAGATGTGGCCACATTAAGAGCGCGCCAGCAAAAAGGAGTCCGCCACTTTACGGGTCAGAACAGTGTCTTAGCACTGATCAGCAAACTATCTAAATATCACAATATTAGTTACGTCCAACTTGAAAGTAGCCAGCAAAAGATTTTTCTGGCCAATACAAAAAAAGCAGGACTTGTCGATCAAAGTAGTCAGGAGGGGATAATATGAGCAAGTTGTTTGATTCATTAACAGACAAAGATGTACAGGTCATTGAGCGTTTGGCTGGTGCACTCAATGATTCCGCATTTGATTTTTTAGAGTTGCGTTTGGGTGATACTCAATTGTCCCTTGGTAAGGGCATGGCACCTGGCGCATCTACTGCCGTTGTGTCAGCCCCGACTGCTGCCCCTGTCGCAGTTGCAGAGACCGCAGAAGAAAATACCGCTACTCCTATTCATACACAGGCCGCTGCGCCAGATCAGGGGTCTACCGTTCCTGAAATAGAACCAGGTTTCATTGCGATTAAAGCACCTACCATCGGTCGATTCTATGCTCGGCCAGAGCCAACGGCTAAGCCCTATGTGACTGTGGGTACTAAGGTCGAAGCAGGTGATACTGTTGGACTGGTAGAAGTAATGAAGCTATTTAATTCGGTCGATTCAGAGGCCTCTGGCACGGTCTCCCAAATATTTGTAGAGGATGGTGCCTTGGTTGAGTATGGGCAAGTCCTGATGACAATAAAGCCAGCTAAAGCCGACTAAGGGTTGCATCACATGAAAATAAAACGCGTTTTGATAGCAAATCGGGGGGAGATAGCTGTACGCATTGTGCATGCCTGCCAGCTGTTAGGTATAGAAACAGTTTTAGCCGTATCAGAGGCAGATAAAGATTCATTAGGTGCAAAGTTAGCGGATCGAACCGTTTGTATTGGCCCAGCATGGCCATCTGAGTCTTATTTAGATAGTAATCGCTTGCTTGCCGCTGCTTTACTGACCGAATGCGATGCCTTGCATCCGGGGTATGGGTTTTTAGCCGAGTCGGCTGAACTGGCTCAAAGCTGCAAAAGTAATGGCATTATTTTTGTGGGTCCTGAAGCCGAGCAGATCGCTCAGATGGGAAATAAAATTCGGGCCAGGCGGTTGGCAGAGAAATATGGTGTTCCTACTTTGCCTGGGACGGAGCGTGTAAATTCTGTCCAAGAAGCAGCTCAGGCTGTTGAAAAGGTTGGCTTGCCTGTGATTCTCAAGGCCGCTGCCGGAGGAGGGGGGCGCGGTATGCGGCTGGTACAACGATCGCAAGAGTTCGAGGGCATTTTTACATCGACAGCTGCCGAGGCTGAGGCCGCCTTTGGTGATGGGTCTCTGTACATAGAAAAGTTTATTTCTAATGCGCGCCATATTGAGGTGCAGATCATTGCTGACGAGCATGGCAATGTTGTGCATTTAGGTGAGCGCGACTGCTCTTTACAAAGACGCCACCAAAAACTGGTGGAAGAGGCACCAGCCCCTGGATTAGCCCCGGAGTTACGCCAGAAAATACATAAGGCAGCTGTAGCTTTTGCACAAGGCTTTAGTTATAAAAATGCAGGTACAGTCGAATTCATTCTCGATTGTGATACGTCAGAGTTTTATTTTTTAGAAATGAATACACGTATCCAGGTCGAGCACCCAGTGACAGAAATGATTACGGGGATTGATTTAGTCACTGAGCAGTTAAAGGTCGCAGCTGGTGAGCCATTGAGCTTTAGTCAAGAGGATGTTTTTATACGGGGCCATGCCATAGAATGCCGAATTACGGCAGAGTTAGCCACTGAAAACTTTTGCCCATCACCTGGGTTAATTAAAAAGTGGCAAGCCCCCAATGCACCCAATATTAGAGTTGATACGCATTGCTTTACTGGTTATGAGGTGCCTGTTTTTTATGATTCACTTTTAGCCAAGGTCATTGCCTATGGCGCTGATAGGGCCGAGGCCATTCAACGCATGCAAAATGCTTTGAATCACTTTGTGATCGAGGGGATTGATAGTACTGTCCAATTTCAGTACCAATTATTGGATGATCCCAGATTTCGTTCAGCAAAAATGAATACACATATGGTCGATGAGTGGCTAGGAGGACAATAATGCAACCTGAGCATCAAAAAGTGATTCTAGTAACAGGGGCAGCTGGCGGCATTGGTCAGGCATGTGCTGAGCAGCTTTTAAATAATGGGTATGCTGTTGTGGGTTTTGATAGAGAGGCCGCTGGGCGTGCCCCATTTAACAGTGAGGGGTATAAGCACTTTGTAGGCGACATTAGTCGTACTGAAGATTGCCAGACAGTTGTGCAATTGGCTTTAGATAGTTTTGGCCGATTGGATGGTTTAATTCATTGGGCCGGTATTCACTCTCGTTACACTTGGGAGGAGCTTACCGCTGATGAATTCAATAAGGTGTTAGCAGTGAATGTGACCGGTTCTTTTTTAATTGCTCAGGCTGCCGCAAACACCATCAAAAAAAATAAAGAGGGTGGCGCAATCGTGCTCACAGGTTCGACATCGGTAATTCATGGCACCATAGGAGGTGGGCCAGGATATGGGGGTCCAGCTTATGTTGCATCAAAAGCTGCGCTGACAGGGTTGGTTCGTAGCCTGGCAAAGGGCATGGGTATGCATAATATTACGGTAAATGGGGTGATGCCTGGTGTGACCCAAACACCAATGATCGCAAACTATAGCCAGGAAAACCTGGATTACCAAGCCAGCCAAAGTGCCATTGGGCGTATTGGCCAGCCTGAGGATGTGGCGGGTGTTGGGTGCTTTTTGGTCAGCGATGCGGCGCGCTATATTTCTGGGGAAATGATTATCGTTAATGGCGGCGCCGCATTTGGCTAATCAGCACGAATCAGATATTGATGAATCCAGCGAGCGTACCCCAAGGTGCGTTCGTCCCAATCTTGTTGCCCCATGATTTGTAGCCCCAAAGGCATTCCTTGGTCTGATAGCGCTGGCACATTATAAGCGGCTGAGCCCAGTAGCGAGGCTGGACATCCCATTGAGAGGTCCCCAGTTGGGAATTGGCTATTTTCAATAGCTGCGATTATTGGTGCTATTCCAACTGCAGACAGGGTAATAAGGCCATCGTATATAGGTTCTAATGCCTTTAATCGGGCTCTTGCCTCATCTCTTGCGGCCAGATCTTGTCGGTATTCAGCCAGAGTCAGTTGGCGAGATTTCTCCAAGTGCTTTCTCAGGTATTTACCTATCTTCTCAGGATGTTGTTCGGCCATATTTTCCAATATCCAGCGGTGTTCCCAAGCACTAATTCGCAACGATAGCTCTACTGCGTTAGCAATGGACTGTTCTAAAGCTTCGATTTTATTGCAGTCAGTGCGTTGCAGTACGCTAATCCCACTTTCTTGCAGTTTTTTTACCGCTTGGTTGAAAGCGGCTTTGGCGCTAGGTTCGACCCTACCCCATCCTTCGGTTTCTAAAATGGCTAATCGCGAAGGCTTTTGTGCGGGTGGGATATGGTTTGGCTGACCGTACAGGCCAGGATAGCCTGGATCACCGCCGACACGGTGGGCAATTTCTGTGGCGACGTGCCACAAGTCAATTTCATTACTGGCTAAAATACCGTGATGAGATTGGCTAAACTCTAAACCCTCACCGCGATTAAAGGCGCCAATGCTGGGTTTGAGTGCCCAATTGCCGCAATAGCCTGCGGGCCTTAGAATTGAAGCGACCAGCTGTGTACCAATAGTTACCGGTACCATGCCCGCTCCGACTGCAGCAGCTGAGCCGCTAGAAGAGCCGCCCGGCGTGCGCCTGCTATCAAAAGGATTGGTTGTGGGGCCAGGGTCTAGAAATGCCAGTGTGGTGGTGACTGTTTTGCCTAAGATAATAGCCCCGGCTTCGCGCAGTGCCCATATGATGGCGCTATCGCGATAGGTGTGCCGGCCTTTATAAGCGGGGCTGCCTAATTCTGTGGGCATGTCCTTGGTTTCGATCATGTCTTTGATCCCAATGGGCATGCCATCAATCATGGATAGTGGGGCATTATTTTTATAGCGTTTGGTGGCCGCCTTTGCTGCTTCGCGTGCGCCCTCGACATTAAGGCTCACCCAGGCTTTAACTATGGGTTCCCGTTTATCAATCACCTCAAGGCAACGTTCAAGGTAGGCGCTGGGGGTGTCCGTCCCCTTCAAGAAGGCTTGATAGGCATCATGAAAGGTCAATAATTTGGTGTCTTGAGGACAGTATTTCAAAGCGATGTCTCCTGTATTGGAAATTTCATACTAAAAGCTTAGAAAGAGCCTATTTAATAATCCGTATTCTTCAAGTCTTTGAGTATTTCATCTCGGTGCTCATCGAGGACGGGGGGCGCCATTACCGAGAGTGGTCTTTGTTGGTTATAGGTGATTGGGCTGCGGATGGTTTTAAACAGCCCCATGGTTGGGTGTTCTGCTGAAATCTCAATGCCCAAATGTTTGAATTGTGGATCGTCCAGAGCGTCTTTTGCTGTATTGACGGTGGCATGAGGCACATCATGTTTTTCTAATGCCCTACACCATTCTGCCCGCGGTTTTCTTTTGAACTCTTCTTTGAGCAAATCGGCGATGGCTTCATAGTTTTCTAGCCGAGCATTCCTATCAGCCAATCGAGGATCTTCAAACAGTGTGGGTTGTTCAATGGTTAATGCTAACCCTTGCCAAAACTTTTCCGGTGATGACATATGCAATGCCAGCCATTGTCCGTCTTGGCATTGCACCACATAAGATTGTGAGGCTGTGGGTCGGCTATAGGGACCCATGATTTCATTAGCGGCAAAATAATGGGTAAAAGAATCAATATTGAAGTGCGACATAGCCTCAAGCATGGATACCTCAACAGTCATGTTGTCTTCGGGGTTTAGCGCGCGTTTTAGGAGCGCGCCTAGCACACCGTAGGCAGCATAAAAACCAGTCACAGCATCTGCAATGGCGGGGCCAATAACGCGTGGGTTGCCTGGGTTCAGTAACAGGTGTAGATAGCCGCTGATTGCTTGGGTAACCGTGTCGTAACTGGGGCGATCTTCATAGGGCCCATCGGGACCAAAGCCACTGATCGAGCAATGAATCAACCTGGGATTGACCGTATGCAGGGTGGCTGCATCCAAGCCCATTCGTTGAGCTGATTCTGGACGAAAGTTCTCAATATAAACATCCGCACTTTGGATCAGCTTTTCAAAGATTTCCCTGTCCTTCTGACCGATTCTGTTATCCAGAGCGATACTACGTTTATTGCGGTTATAAGCCTGAAAGTGCGGGCTATATAGCCCCCCTTTAAAGGCACGAAAAGGATCCCCTGTTTCTGGCCGTTCGACTTTGATGACATCTGCACCCAAGTCAGCGAGAAACATCCCAGCGGCAGGGCCTGTGATAAAAGTGCCCTGCTCAACGACTCGTATTCCTTTTAAAGGGTGCTGCGTCATTTTGAACCTCCCTTTTGCTCATTCGCATCAGGCCCGATATATTCAGCGGATTGGTTAGCATGTTTCGATAAGAGAAAACCAATAGGGCGATGCATCTCTTCGTACACGTGCGCGATGAGTCCTGCTGTGCGTGCAAGTAAAGGAATCCCTTTTAAAGCCTCTGGCGGAAAGCCTACATCTAGCATTACAGCGGGGATGGCTCCGGAAACATTAATGGGTAATTGACGTTGATAAATTTCGGGAATGTGCTTTTCTAAGGTTTCTAGCATCTGCACGTGCGGGCCCGCCACTTGATGGGTTTTGGCTAACGCCAAGAGCTTTTGGGCTCGAGGGTCCCCATTGATGTGCTGTGGGTGACCAAAGCCAGGGACGGGTTTTTTATTAGCCCGCAGTGTTTTTAATTTATCTAGGGCAATGCGGTCAGGAGTGCCCGCGCCTGATCTCTCTTGTTCGATTAATTGAGCCAGTAGCTCACCACAGTTTTGTGAGCTGCCAAACACCACTGATCCGCAGCCCATCAGGCCAGCAGCGATGGCAGCTTGGAATGATTCAGGGGCGGATGCATAGGTCATGCGGGCGACTTGATTGCTGGGTACTAAGCCATGTTCAGTAATAGCGACCAGAGTCGCATTTAGAAAGAATAATTGCTCTTGGGTGGGTTCTTTACCGGTGAGCAAGAAATAAAAATACTCAATGAAATCGACCTTTCCAATGAGCTCTTCACTCAGGTCTTTGCCACGCACGGTGATGCTGTCTACATCTGATGTGCAAATTTCTGTTTGTGGTTGGGGTAAGCTCTTTTTCAAAGGTTGTCTCCTCTTTTAAGCTTAATTTATACATAGGTGTGTTTTTTATTACATAGGTGTTTTGTTATATGGGGTTTGTTTTTCCAGACCAATTGCTCATGACCCATCTTGCCCAGTGCAGTAATCGCATATCTTGGTGATGTTTACCTACGAGTTGGATTCCAATGGGCATCCCTTCAGCGCTGCCAGTCGGCAAGGTGATACAAGGCACTCCTAGTGCGGTCCAATTGCGATTAACGATAGATTCCCCCGAAGCATTGATGCCTTTTGGGGCGATGCCCGGGGCAGCAGGGGTCAGGATGAAATCATACTGTTCAAGTGTGTTAGCGAGCTCTGCTCTGGCCGCACTGATCTGATTCAAGGCCGCTTGATAGTCAGCCAGTGAATAATTTCGGCCTATGGAGAGCTGCGCATTGAGGGCATTACTCATGAGTTGTGGTGAGGTAACGCTTTCATATAAAAGAGATCTGGCGGCCTCGTAGTTCATAACCAGGCGTTGTGCAGGGTAGCTAGCATCAAAGCTGTCAGACAGTACGATTTCTGTGACTTGAGCACCGCAAATCTCTAGGTGTCGAGCCATATGCTCTAGGTGTTGCTGGCTGCTTTTTTGGATTTTTTCCCAATAGGGGGTTTTAAAAAATGCCACACGGGGCACCGCTGCGAGGCGCGTTGGGAGGCATAAATCCGGATGCACCAGTACCTGCATTAAAAGCTCGATGTCAGCAACGCTTCTCGCCATAAGCCCGACAGTATCTAACGATTGTGCGACTGGTTTCACGCCGGCAGTATTAATGAGGCCAAAAGTTGGTTTGAAGCCGACAATGCCACAGTAAGCTGCTGGTCGGATGGTTGAACCGCCCGTTTGTGTGGCCAGAGCGGCAGGAACCATTCCGTCGGCCACTGCGGCGGCTGAGCCGCTTGATGAACCTCCAGGGGTATGTTCAGGATTGTGGGGGTTACGAGTGAGTGGGGGCTGCGTATGAGCAAATTCAGCGGTCGCGGTTTTTCCTAAAATGATAGCGCCCGCTTGTTTTAGAGCTGCAACACAATAAGAATCTGCTATGGGTTGATGCTGGGCATAGATCGTCGAACCGTAGCTGGTTGGCATATCTGCGGTATCAATGACATCTTTGATGCCGATAGGAATGCCGTGTAATAAACCATCAGATGGCGTCTCGTCGGCTTGGCGAGCTGCGGTCAGAGCCTTTTTTATGTCTAAGTGACTCCAAGCCCGAATATCTTTTTCTCGCTGATCGATGCGCTGCACACAGCGTTGCAATAATGACTCTGAGGTCAGTGATTGTTGCTGCATCTGTGCAATTGTCTCGTTAATTGTGGGCATTGCACCTTTTCTTTGGTTGCATGTGGATTTAGGCATGGTTCTTTGTATTTAGTCTTGGCGCTTTTCTAATGACCATTTGTATAAAGCGATACTGCGATAAAAGCCATGTGCAAATTTGCAATAAGGCATAATCAGGAAAAACGCCAACACTGTGCCTAGATGAATTGCCAGTAATAAGGCCATAAAAGAAGTATCGCGCCACAATAACAGTAATAAACCCGTTAGGCTGGTCAGGAACAATAAGGCGATAAAACCGCGATCCATCGTTTTTTGGTTGCTGTCACCATGCAATGGATGACGCCGTGTATGCAGATAAAATAGACCTGCAGGACCAACAAGCAGACCTATGCCGCCGGCAGTGCCAAGTAGGACTGGTAGACTAAAAAATGGGTAGGGCGCGTGCCAATCCAGTAGATAATGATAAAGGGTTCCTGTACTGGTTGCCGCGAAGCAAAGCATGAATCCATAAAAGGTAAAATGATGGAAGCGCCTGCGCCACAGGGTAAAGCGGTCGTCTTCTTCGTTGCAGCCTTTACCGTGGCCGCCATCCAAGTATTTCAGGCTGAGTACATCGCTGGATGTTTCGCCAGCAGCGCGTACTGTGGGTGCTCCGGGCTGAATTTGTCGCCAGTAGCTGATGGCCCCTTTAGCCAAGGCAAACACAGCAAACCCAAAAGTTAGTCCAAAAATAGTAATCATTAATTCATGAGAAAAAACAGCATAGAAATCACCCTGCAAGGGCTCGTGCAGTAATGAACCTTTTAATGCTACGGCTAAAACCATGAAAAAGCTCATGCCAACCGCTAATAGCAATGACATAACCAAGCCGTTTTTTTCGTACAGCCTGCCAAAACCGCGTGGCCAAGCATGCTCGGAATAGGTTTCTAAGCGGACTTTAGCCATTGTCTGAGGTACGTTGACCTGAAATTCATGCGGAGGCGCATATTGACAAGCGTGTAAACACGCACCGCAGTTATGACACAGGTTAGCTAAATAATGCACATCGGCTTCACTAAAGGCTAGTCGTTGGGTCATAGCGGGGAATACTGCACAAAATCCCTCGCAGTAGCGGCAGGCATTGCAGATTTGCAGAATACGCTGTGCTTCTTGCACGTTGGCTGTTAACGACTCATGCAGATTGGTGCTGCTACAAGGTATGGCATCCTCATGCGTGGGTTGGCCTGAGGTTCCAGTGTCTTTATTGATGGTTGATTGCGATCCTTTCAAATGCAGTGAATCTTGATCGGATGAGATGTCTTTGAAGCTCATTTAAATAACCTTTTCTAAATGATTGATTTGCCCCGCTAACGCAGCCTCTGCAGCTCTAGTTCCTGCAATGCGTCCAAATACTGTTCCTATGGACATGCCCACGCCGGCGATGTACCCTTTGCCGAGAATATTGCCAGCCATCATTTCGCCGGCGACAAAGAGGTTGTTGCTGGGGATACCATCAAAGTGCACGGCAGCATGTTCGTTAACCTTGAGTCCTAAATAAGTAAATGTGATTCCAGGCCGCAAGGGATAGGCTTTGTAGGGTGGGGTGTCAATCGGCTGAGCCCAATGGGTTTTATTGATCTTTAAGCCTTGGGTGTGACAATCATCTAAAATATTGTGATCAAAAGTGCCGGGTTGACAGGCGGCGTTATATTTTTCAATGGTTTGTGTCAGAGTTTGTGGGTCTAGTCCTAAGTGTTCGGCCAGTTCGGCGATGGTCTGAAATGATTGGCTGGGAAATACCGGAGGCATAAATTTATTGAATACTTTTGAATCAATAATGGAATAGGCGATTTGACCCGGCTGATTAGCGACGAGCCTGCCCCAAATGGCATAGCGCTTTGGCCAGAAATCCTCACCCTCATCATGAAAGCGATGGCCTTCTCTGTTCACAACAATACCCAGAGAGACGCAATCGATGCGGGTACAAATGCCGCCATCGTATAGTGGGGCTCGGGCATCGATAGCAACACAGTGAGATTGTGATGGCTCGCCAATCCCATCTGCCCCCATATCCAACATTTCGCGCAGCAAAACGCCTTGATTAAAACGTGTCCCGCGGATTAGAAAGTTCTCGGCTGGCCATTCCCCTCGTTCATTTTGCCCCCAAGCATCGCGCAACCATTCAAGATTAGACTCAAAACCACCAGCAGCGAGTACGCAACTGCGTGCATATATTTTTTGATTGCCGCTATACGCGGCCACAAAACGAGAACCATCCATCTCGATTTTATCTACAGGGCTGTTGTAGCGAACCTGTACACCCATATTCTCAGCACTGCGGAAGTAGGCGTTAACCAAAGCTTTCCCGCCGCCCATAAAAAAAGCATTCGTACGGGACAGCTGTAATGAACCGGATAAAGAGGCCTGAAAATTCACCCCGTATTTACGCATCCAGGTACGGCAATGCTCGGTGGCTCGAATCACCATACGTGCTAGTTTTTCGTTGGTGTGCCCTCCAGTGACTGCCTGCAGGTCTTGCCAAAACTC
>Ga0209487_1003055_pt1 | contig 13312 bp, 12 predicted proteins | sample Poulit2012_FD_187524 | JGI IMG/M metagenome (GOLD analysis project Ga0209487, IMG submission 187524) | Agricultural soil microbial communities from Georgia to study Nitrogen management - Poultry litter 2012 (SPAdes) (version 2) | ecosystem: Environmental > Terrestrial > Soil > Agricultural land... | reverse complement strand
CTACCCCTCACCACGAGCAGAACTCGATCTGCTCGGCTCCGGCGGCTTCGCCGATCCGCTCACCCGACTCGCCGAACCATTGACCACCCAGCAGGTGCGAACTGCCCAGCAGGCTGTGCAGGAGGTCTTCGTGGCCCCCATGGTCGTCGAGTACATCCTGGATCTGATCCGGGCCACCCGCACTATCGACGTTGTAGAACTGGGCGCCTCCCCGCGCGCCGGGCTGCAGTTGCTCGCGATGGCCAAAGCCCGTGCGGTGATCGACGAGCGTGACTTTGTGGTCCCCGACGACGTCCAGGAGGTTGCCGGCCCGGTGCTCGCGCACCGCCTCGCGTTACGGCGGGGCGCGACTCAGTCGCCCGCCACGGTCATCGCCGACATCCTGGCGCACGTGTCGCCGCCGGCGCCCCGGTGAGTTCGGTGCGCCCCACCTGGCGAGCAGGAGGCCTGTTCAGCGCCGGTCTCGCCCTGGCAGTCGTGGCCGCAGGTTTGGGCTCCCTGGCCCTGGCCCGATTCGCCGCACTGCTGCTGGCGCTGCCGCTGGTGGGATTGTGCTGGGTGGTCATCACCGCCGTCGCCACTCGCCCCGTTCGGCTATCCCGCACCGTCCGGCCACTGCGACCCGAGGCCGGAGGTCAGGCGCAGGTTCACCTGGCCGTGGGTGCAGGCGCCCTCGCGCCGTGGGCCCAGTTGCGTGAACGGGCCCCAGCAGCGATGAATCGCAGTGCGCCCCAGCCCGTCATCGGCGAGGGTCGACGCTGGTCCTATCTGATCGAGCCGCGATTGCGCGGTCGCTACACCCTGGGCCCGTCGACGATCATCTACGGCGATCCATTGCGCCTCCTGCGTTGGTCGCGGCGCGGCGATGATGCCGAGCAGATCCTGGTCTGGCCCCGGACTGCCGACATCACCCACGTGCTGCGTCCGGGTGAACTGCACGCCGCCCGCCCTGGGCGCAGTGGCACACCCCAGCGGTCCGTGGAGGATCTGACCCTGCGTGAGTACCGCTCGGGGGACGATGTCCATCGGGTCCATTGGCGATCTTCGGCCCGGCGCGGACAGCTGATGGTGCGCGCCGATGAACCGGTGACGCCCCCGGCCATCGATTTGATCCTCGACCTGGGTCCGGCAGCTTCCCAGCGGCATACCGAATGGGCGGTCAGTGCCGCAGCCTCAGCGGGCCGGAGTCTGTGCCAGGACCGGATGCCGATCCGGTTGCACACAGCTCGGCTGGACACTGGCCCCAGGGCGGACGCCACCACCACCCCGCTGCACGCCAGGCACCCCGCGCAGATCCTCGATGCCCTGGCCCTTGCCCGGCCGCTGCCAGAACTCACCGAGGCCGAGCGCCGCGCCTTGGCCGATGCTCATCGCCGGGAGGCTGACCGGATGGGCCCGACGGTGCTGGCCATCCTCAGCACACCGTCGGCCCGCGCCCTGGCAGACCTTGCACCATTGGCCCGCAGCCGGCGCTGCTACGCCCTGATCGTGGCCCCCCACTCCGAGCACCACCGCCCGGGGCAGGAACTTCGCGACACGGGCTGGATCGTCCACCACCTCGACCCCGGGCCCGGGGAGGGCACCAGCGAGATTCCGGCTGCTTTCCTGGCCCTGTTCGACCAGAGCCGCTCCGGTGCGGAGGTGGGCCGGTGAGGACCACTGCGCGGGACACACTCGGTTGCCTGCTACTCACCGTCGCACTACTGGCGGGCGCGCTGAGCCTGGACCCCCTGGTGGCCAGTGGCTCCTGGTTGCCGCGAACCGTCCTGGTGCTGGCCGTGGTGGTCGCCACCCTGGTCCTCGTCCGGTTCTGGACCCGGGCGATCTGGCCGGCAAGTGTGATCGCATTACTCACCGGCCTGATGGCGGTGGGTCTGGCCTATGCACCGGGCACCCAGTGGTTGCTGGTGTTGCCTGGGCCGCAGACACTCACGGCACTGTCTGCCCTGGGCCGGCAGGGAGTCAGTGATGCGGCGACCACCAGCGCACCGGTCACGGCCAGCACGGGGCTGGCGATGTTGATCACCGCTGCCATCACGCTGCTGCTGGTGTGCGCTGAGGCCGTAGCCATCGGAGCCCGGGCACCGGCCTGGTCCGGTGTGGGGCTCCTGGCGCCCTGGGCTCCCGCCATCGTCCTGGATGTGCCGGTACCGACGTACCTGTTCGTGGTCTGTGGCGGGTCTTACCTGCTGCTACTCGCCGTGCACCGCGGCGGGCGGCCTGCGCCCGCCCGGCCCCGGCCGCGCGCCGCGGTCGGCATCACCGGTGCCGGGGCCGGCGTGGTGGGCACCCTGGTGATCGCTGTGGTCTGCGCTCCTCTGCTGCTGCAGCTGCCCGCACCTCGGATGGTCACCGAGTTCTCCGGTACCGGTGGCGGGGGCGCCACTCGGTTGAGCCTCGGTCTGGATGTGGGTGAGCACCTGGATCGCGGCGCCGATGAGTTGCTCTACACCTACACCGCCAGCGACGACGAGGAGATTGGCCCCCTGCATGCCTACACCCTGACCGATTTCGATGGGAAACGCTGGGACCGAGGCGAGGAGCCCGATGAACCCGAACCGGTGGGCACCGGGTCGCTGTGGCCGGCCCCGGTGCCCGGCGACACCTCGGACCTGGAGATGGATATCACGATTGAGAACCTTGGCCAGGACCGGCTCCTTCTCCCCGAGGACCCGCGCCGCTTGAGCATCGAGGGTGAGTGGGCCTATGACCCCGGTCGCGATGAGGTGATCGGGTCCGGATCCACTCCGCTCGACTATCAGGTGCAGATCCACCAGCGGCAGGTGGGCGCCGCGGATCTGGAATCGGCACAGCCGGGCGACGTCCGTGACGAGCATCTACACCTACCGGAGACCGGATACCAGGACCAGATCGCCACCTTGACCCAGGAGGTCCTCGACGAGGCCGGGGCCAGCACACCCTATGAGCAGGTGGTCGCCGTGCAGGACTACCTCCGCCACGATCCACAGTTCCACTACTCGGTCTCGGTCGAGCCAGCGCAGACCACCGACGCGGTCTGGGACTTCCTGGGCAGCGGTGAGGGCTACTGCGTCCAGTTCGCGACGGCGATGGTGATGATGGTGCGCACGTTGGACATTCCGGCCCGGCTTGCGGTGGGCTTCCTCCCCGGTGAGACCCGCGAGGACGGGGTGGTGGAGGTCAGCGGGCACCGCGCGCACGCGTGGCCGCAGGTTCACTTCGCGGGTACCGGCTGGGTGCGCTTCGAGCCCACTCCGGCGGCGCGCACCGGCCAGTCACCGGACTGGACCCGTGAGGAGGCGCAGGACGTTGCCGACCCCGAATGGGAAGACACCTCCGAGGCCCCCCCATCCCCCACCGAGCCTGACGAGCGAGAGATGCCGCCGGAGGAGACCGCCACGGCGGGCGAGGGTGAGGAACCCGGCACCGGAGAACCGCTGGCCCTGGGCCTCGGACTAGTGATCCTGATGGTCGGCGTGGTGCTCGCGGCGCTGTGGTCCCAGCGGCGGGGGGCCACAGATGAGGTGGAGCTCCAGTGGCGCCGGGTCGAGCGCCTCGTTGCGGCCCGCGTTGGCCTGCCCTCGGGTGAGACAGCGACGGTGCGCCAGGTGGCTGAGGCGGCCGGACTGACCGGTTCGGCGGCGGACTCGATGCGCCACCTGGCCGGCGCGGTCGAGATTCATCGGTATGGGCCGCCCGGACGTAGGGCACCGGAAAAAGAGCAGGTGCGCCAGTGGTCCGAGGAGGTGCTCACCGGCGTGCGGGAGCACCAGAAACAGCAGGGGGACTGAAGCGGCGTCAGGGCTCGCGCCGGCGCCGCTCCCAACGTTCCTCGAGTTTGTCCATGAACCCGCCGTCGGCGCCGGGCTTCTTGTCCTTACCGCCGATCGGGTGCACGTTGTCCGGGCCGCCGGATGGCTGGGCGGGGTCTTCGTTGCCGTTGCGACCCGCTCGCGGCCGGGAGATGGCCAGGAGCACACCGCCGAACATCAGCGCGAAGCCGAGCACACTCAGCCACAACTGGCCGGTTGCCGACCCACCGATGAGAGCCGCCAGACCACCGAGCAGCCCGACGATCCCGAGGCCCAGAAACAAGGGGCGACGGACCGGCCGGCCGGAGATCGTATTGGCGAGTTTGGGGTCGTCGGAGCGCAACTGCTGCTCCAACTCCTCCAGTACGCGCTGTTCGTACTCGGAGAGAGGCACGGCACCTCCCATGGCTATCGATCCGGTCCCCACCATAACGGGGCTTGTACTCAGGATAGGTCGCCTTGGCCGATCTCGGTAGCCGAAGAGCGCTGATGGTGAATATCGGCACCCGAATTGTGATGCTCATTACGTCCTGGCGGTACCAGAGCGGCCGCTTTCAGGGCGGCGCTGCCATATCGGGCGCGCACCGAGTCCATGGCCCGTTCGACCTCCCGGCGATCGTCATCGCCGTCGTCCAAGGTGCCCTGCACCGCGGTAGTGGCCGCGGGGCTGAGCGCCTCACACCGCACCCCCAGGAGCCGGATCCCGTCATCGGGCATCTGCATCGCGGCGAGCAGTTCCCGGGCGGCGAGGTAGAGGTCGTGGGCCACATCGGTGGCCGCGGGCAGGGTGCGGGTGCGGGTGAGCGTGGTGAAATCAGCGAACCGGACCTTGATCGAGACCGCCGCACTGACCAGTTCGGTCTCCCGGAGCCGGCTGGCCACCCGGTGGGACTGGTCCAGCAGAACCGCATTCAGGTCTGCGGCACCGGTCAGGTTCACCGCGAAGGTCTGCTCGTGGCCGATCGACTTCTCCTCCCGCACCGGCTGCACCGGACGCGGGTCACGACCCCAGGCCAGATCCAGCAATCGTTGCCCGGAGGCGATCCCGAGCAGTCGGTGCAGCGCGGCGGGCGGGGTATGGGCCAGATCGGCTACGGTCTCGATGGCCAGTCGCTCCAGCTGCTCGGCAGTGCGCTCCCCCACCCCCCACAGCGCCCCAACCGGCAGCGAATGCAGGAACGGGACGGTGGCACTGTGCGGGATGAGCAGCATACCGTTCGGCTTGGCGTGATCTGAGGCGAGTTTGGCGACGAACTTGGTCGAGGCGATTCCGACCGAGGCGTGCACGGACAGTTCCGTGGCGATCCGGTCCCGGATCCACTCGGCGATCCGGACCGGCGGGCCAAGCCGGCGCCGTGCCCCGGAGACATCCAGAAACGCCTCATCGATGCTGAGCCGCTCCAGCACGGGGGTGACCTGAGCCAGGATGCCCATCACTGCAGCGGAGACTTCCCGGTATCGGTGGTGCTGGGGCGGCAGGACGATTGCTTGTGGACACAGCGCCCGGGCGGTGGCCATCGGCATCGCCGAGTGCACCCCACTGGCCCGCGCCTCATACGTCGCGGCTAGCACCACACCCCGATGCTGCCCCCCGACGATGACCGGGCGACCGCGAAGATCCGGTCGCTCGATCAGTTCCACCGAAGCGAAGAAGGCATCCATATCAACGTGCAGGATGCCGGTCTGAGAATCATCGCTGCCCCAGTCCCGGTGAGCAGCGGCAGACCGGGGCCCTCTGCTCATGAGGCCAGCGCCGCAGGCTCGGCCGGGACCTGTGCGGCCTCGGTTACCGCCTCGGCGACCACCGCGACGAAATCGGTGGCGGCAGCCGCGGTGCGGGCCGCCTGCGCCTGGGTCAATCCGGAATCACGGCCGCTCTCGATCGCAGCTCGGATCGGTGCGCCCGCGCTGAACAGGGCCGCCCAGGATTGCCAGCTCTCATCGATCTCGGCCAGCTGAGCCCAGACACTGCGTACCGCACCGCGCCGGCGCGGTGCCAGGTGTGGATGCAGGGCGAGAACCGCCGCGCCGGCACGCAGCCCGGCCATATGGGCGTGCAGGAAGTTCTCCTCGGCCGATGCCCGGGTCGAGATCTGACCCAGTTCGGCTTCGGCGCGCCGCAGGAGCTGCTCAGTCGCCAGATTCACCATCTCGCACTCCCTCCACTCGGGCTGCCATAGCACCCATTATCGAACATGCGTTCCAGTGCCGTCAAGGGGTACCGTCGCCTCATGTCCCGGCGTAAGACACGCCCAGCGGGTAAACCCGCGCCGGCGTTGCCCATCGGCCCTCTTTCCACCACGTACGCAACCGTAGAACTCACCGGTGACAACGAGGACCCCAACGGCGTCCTGCTCCTGCTGGACGGGGTACAGAGCTCGCACCTGTATCTCGATGACCCGGCCCGGCTGATGTTCGAGTACATGCAACAGATGATGGTGGTCTTACGCGCCTGCTACCCCGAGCAGGAGGCACTTTCCGTGGCGCACCTGGGCGGTGCCGGTTGTGCCCTACCGCGGGCGATGGCCACGCTCTGGCCGGCCTCGCGGCATTTGGTGGCCGAGATCGACGGCCAGCTGGCTGCGTATGTGCGGGACTGGTTCGACCTGCCCCGCGCACCACGCCTGCGGATCCGGGTTCAGGATGCCCGCAGCACAGTGTCCGGGCTGCAGCCCGGGCGGGGTGATGCGATCATCCGGGACACCTTCGCTGGGGGCGCGGTGCCCCCGCACCTGCGCACGCTGGAATTCACCCAGCTGGCTGCCTCCCGGCTGGCGGGCCGGGGCGTGTACCTGGCGAACCTCGCGGACAACCCGCCGCTTCCGGTCGCCCGCCGGGAGGCCGCCACCGTGTCTTCGGTGTTCGAGCACACTGCGGTGATCGCCGAGCCGGGGGTGTTACGCGGCCGCCGCTACGGCAACGTGGTCCTGCTCGGGGCCCATCGCCCATGGCCGACCGGCGAGATCGCTCGCCGCTTGCGCACTTTGGCGCCAACGGCCCGTCTGGTGCACGGCCGGGATCTGGCGGATTTCATCGGCTCCGCTCTACCGTTCAGCGATCCGCCCGAGCCGCAGCAATGGCGGGCCGGTGCGGCAGCCACCGGGAGTTCGGAATCGGCAGAGCAGCGGCTAGCGAGCATGTTGCCCGATACCCGCGAGGACCCAGACGCCGAGATTCCGATCCGGCCGCTGGACCCGGCCTGAGGGTTGTTGCCAGCGCCCGCGCCGCCGCTCGGCACCAAGCGAAGGGCCCGCCCTCCGGTGGAGGACGGGCCCAGATCCGGTGGCGGGTTAGCCCCGCACCGGTGAAGTCTGATCAGACCGCGCGGACGCTCTCCGCCTGTGGGCCCTTGGGGCCCTGGGTGATCTCGAACTCAACGCGCTGAGCTTCGTCCAGAGTGCGGTAGCCATCGGCCTGGATGGCCGAGTAATGCACGAAGACGTCGTCTCCGCCACCGTCCTGGGCGATGAAGCCAAAGCCCTTCTCAGCGTTGAACCACTTGACGGTTCCCTGTGCCATGTTGTGCGTGTCCTTCCGGGGACGTTGGAAGGGCCGGCCGGGTGCCGACCCCGTCTTGCCACATGCTTCGCCCCACGTCTTGCGACCTCGAGCGGCGAACCGTCCGAAGCTCATGAGACCTGCACCGCGGTGCTGCCCCGGGTCATACGTAAGTGAAACTGCAACGCGCATAGTCTGGCATGAGTCAGCCGGACGCGCTAGGCACTTTGCCGCGCCGGTATTTCGGCGCCGGTGGCCTCAGGACGAATCGCCATCCTTACCGGCGAGGTAGGCCTCGAACTGTGCGGCGATCTCATCGGCACTGGGCAGGTCCTCACTGCCGGTTTCGGGTGTCCCGGGCACTGGGCTGCCGGCGGCCTCGGCGAAGGAGTCGAACTGTTCCTCCAAGGCACTCACCACCTGCCCGACCTCCTCGGAGGCAGCGACCTGCCGGTCGATCTCCGCCTGGATCCGCTGACCGTCTGCCTCCAGGTCCCCCACCGGTAGTTTCAGCCCGGTCACCCGCATCACCTGGCGCACCAGTTCGGCCGCTGCTTGCGGATAGTCCGACTGCGCCAGGTAGTGCGGCACATGAGCGGCGAAGCCCAGAGCGTCCTGATCGTCCTGGCCCAGTCGGTACTCCAGCAGCGCGGCCGCCGATCCGGGCACCCGGACTGCGGAGATATAGCCGGGGTAGTCCTCGACCAGCTCCGGCCGGGTGCCGTGGGCGGTGACAGTCACCGGCCGAGTATGCGGAACGCCCATCGGGATCCCGTGCACGCCGACCGTGGTCTGTACGCCGTAACTGCGGATCAGGTCGCCGACGGCGGACACGAACCGTTCCCATTGCAGGTCCGGTTCCAACCCGTGCAATAGCAGTAACGCAGTACCGTCGTCGTCGTGCATTAAGTCCACGACGAGCTCGGGGGCCTCGTAGCTACGCCAGGCACCATCCTCATAACGCATCGCCGGCCGACGGGACCGGTAGTCCAACAAGACATCGATGTCGAACGTCGCGACCCGCCTGACGCTCAGGGAGCTGGTCAGGTGGGTGGCGAGCAGTGCGCCGGCATGGCCGGCGTCGACCGAGCCCTGCAGCGCGTGTACGAGGATCGGCACCTGCCCCTCGGGCAGAGCCGGTTCCGGCACCTCATGCCGGTACAACTCTCGTGGATCGCCTGCCATCTGGTCCTCTCTATCGTCTGACCGCCTCAACACCTGGTACCCCCAACACCTGGTACCCCCAGGGAATTCCAACCCCCTCCAGGGATGCACCGGACCTGCGGACAATGGGTGCAACTCCCCCAAGGGTAAGGGCATAATGGACGGTCGCCTGTTCGCCGAGTGCTCCGGTGGCATACCGTCACCGGCCTCGCCGATCCCCTTCCTTCGAGGAGCACCCAGCCACTGTGCCTTCGCGCGATTCCGGACCTGCTGCGTCCCTGACCCACGAACAGACCTATGTCGACGGCGTCTATGCACGTCTGGACGACCTTCGCGACCAGACCCGCAGCCGGCTGCACCAGGTGCGGCGACAGGGCCCGTCGGGTTCGCCGCAGAACCGCTCCGAACGCGATGCCTTCGCCACCCTGTACGAGGATCGGATCGCGATGTTGGAGGCCGTCGAGGAGCGGCTGGTCTTCGGCCGCCTCGACCTGACCGACGGCGAACAACGCTACGTGGGCCGGATCGGCATCTCGGACGCAGACCACGCTCCCCTGCTGACCGATTGGCGCGCTCCTGCGGCGCGGGCCTTCTACCAGGCCACCGCCTACCACCCTGGGGATGTGGTGCTGCGGCGACATCTGCAGACCCGCAACCGCACTGTGGTGTCGGTGGAGGACGACGTCCTGGACCTCGATGCCCTCGATCCCAAGACCCAGGTGCAGCTCTCTGGAGAGGGGGCGTTGCTGGCCGCGCTGCAAAGCACGCGCACCGGCCGGATGGGCGACATCGTGGCCACGATCCAGGCCGAGCAGGATGCCATCATCCGCTCCAGGCTGGACGGAGTCCTGGTGGTCCAGGGCGGACCTGGTACCGGCAAGACCGCCGTCGCCCTACATCGGGCGGCTTATCTGCTCTATGCCCACCGGCAGCGACTGGAGCGCTCGGGAGTGCTGCTGATCGGTCCGAGCCGGGTTTTCCTGCGGTACATCGAACAGGTCCTGCCAGCACTTGGTGAGACCGGCGTGGTCGCCACGACGATGGCTGATCTGGTGCCAGGGATCTCCGCCACCGGCGTGGAGCCGGCGCCGGTCGCGGAGATCAAGGGCAGAGCGGTGTGGGCCGGGATCATCGAACGCGCGGTCCGTGCCCGCCAGCGGGTGCTGCCCGAGCAGGAGTTGAAAGTCGGCAGCCTCCGCCTGCACCTGCGTCCGGAGCAGGTGCGCGAGGCCCAGCGGCGGGCCCGGCGTTCGGGTCAGCCACACAACCGGGCCCGGGTCACCTTCGTACGCGCCATGCTGACCTTCTTGGCCGAGCAGTACCTGGAACAGATCGGCGCCCCCGGGCAGGACACCGGTGCAGTGGTCGAGGAGATCCGTTCGGCACGGGATGTGCGGGTAGCCCTCAACCTGTGCTGGTTGCCGCTGACGGCGACCGGGCTGATCGCCGACCTGTACGCCAAACCGCACCGGCTGGCGGAGGCCGCCCGGCGGATGTCGGCCAGCGACCGCCGCCTGCTGCGCCGGGACAAGGACGTCCCGTTCACGCCCGCGGATGTCCCCCTGATCGATGAGGCCGCGGAGCTGATCGGCGATGACTCCGAGGCCGAGCGGGCTCAGGAGCGCCTGGCCGCCGCCCGGCGCGAGCGGGACGTTGCCTACGCCCAGGAGGTACTGTCGGCCAGCGATGCCGGCGACGGCCTCGTCTCGGCGGAGATGCTCGCCGATCGGTTCACCGACCGCAGACCTTCGCTGACCACTGCCGAACGGGCCAATCAGGACCGGTCCTGGACCTTCGGCCATGTGGTGATCGACGAGGCGCAGGAGTTGTCGGCAATGGCCTGGCGCGCCTTGTTGCGCCGGTGTCCAACACGTTCGATGACCGTGGTCGGTGACGTCGCCCAGACCTCATCGCCGGCTGGTGCGCGGGATTGGGCGGCCATGCTCGACCCGGTGCTGCGCGGCTCTTGGCGCACGGCCGAACTCACGGTCAACTACCGCACGCCGGCAGCGGTGATGACCGCTGCCGGACAGGTGGCCACAGCGGCCGACCCGGCCAATCCGCCGGCCTCGCTGATCTCGGCGCGCGAGGTCCCCGATGCACTGGTGACCGAACGGAGTCAGAACCTGCTCGAGGCAGTGGGTACGGCGGTAGCCGAGGAGCGCCGGGCCGCCGAGGGCGGCACGATCGCGGTGATCGCCGCTGCACCTCGCTGCCCCGACCTGGCCCGCTCCCTGGGCCTGGCGGCCGGTGCCGATGACCTGACCGAGCAGGTCGTCGTGCTCACGCCCCGGCAGGCCAAGGGGTTGGAGTTCGATCGGGTGATCCTGATCGAGCCGGCCGAACTACTCACCGCGAGTATCGGGGATGTGTATGTGGCGATGACCCGCCCCACCCAGCGCCTGCGCGTACTCCACACCGGCGACCTGCCCAGCGGGCTCACCGCTGTCCAGTAGATGAGACGATCCGGTCCGGCCACGAGCAGAAGGGGGACGATGTCCGGGTGGTGAAGGCATTACTGCTGGAGAACGTCCATCCGCTGGCGACCGAGTTGCTGACCGGCGCGGGGGTGGAGGTGTCGACCCATCCGGGTGCCCTGGACGAGCAGGAGCTGGGCGAGGCCCTGCAGGGCGTGACTCTGCTGGGTATCCGATCGAAGACCACCATCACCGACCGGGTGCTGCGCAATGCACCGGACCTGCTGGCCATCGGCGCGTTCTGTATCGGTACCAACCAGATCGACCTGGCCAGCGCGACCGCCCGCGGCCTGGCCACCTTCAACGCCCCGTTCTCCAACACCCGCTCGGTCGTCGAGCTGGCGCTGGCCGAGATCATCGCCCTCACCCGGCGCCTGACCGAGAAGGACCGGGCCCTGCATGCCGGCATCTGGGACAAGTCCGCCAACGGTGCGCACGAGGTCCGCGGGCGAACCCTGGGCATCGTGGGGTACGGCAATATCGGCACCCAGCTGTCCGTGCTGGCCGAGGCGCTGGGGATGCGGGTGATCTTTTACGACACCGCGGAGAAACTCGCGCTGGGCAATGCCCGGCGGATGGACTCCCTCGATGAGTTGCTCCAGGTGGCCGACGTCGTCACCTTGCATGTGGACGGCCGGGCCGGCAACGCCGGCATGTTCGGAGCCGCCCAGTTCGACCGGATGCGCCCCGGGGCGATCTTCTTGAACCTCTCCCGGGGATTCCTGGTGGACTATGCACACCTGGCCGCCCGGGTCACCGACGGGCATCTGGCCGGAGCGGCGGTGGATGTCTTCCCCGATGAACCCAAGCGCACCGGGGACACGTTCACCTCCGAGTTGCGTGGGCTGCCGAACGTTATCCTGACGCCCCATGTGGGTGGCTCGACCGAAGAGGCCCAGCAGGACATCGGTGTTTTCGTGGCCAACAAGCTGCGCGATTACCTCGCCGCCGGCTCCACCTCCCTGAGCGTGAACCTGCCCGCGTTGACCCTCTCGCGCCCGAAGGCCGGCCAGCACCGGGTCACGCACCTGCACCACAACGTGCCCGGGGTGTTGGCACAGGTGAACCAGGCGCTGTCCTCCGGTGGGGCGAACATCGATTCGCAGGTACTGGCCACCGCTGGGGACGTGGGGTACGTGGCCACCGATCTCAGTGGCGGACTCCCTGAAGCCGCCCGGCGCGAGTTGCGCCAGATCGAGGCCACGGTCCGGGTGCGCGAACTGCGTCCGGCCGAGGACGCCGGGTAGCGCACCGGTCCCGAACCGCTCGGCGGGCCCTGCCGGCCCTGGCTGTGACCCTCTGCAACTCTGCGGTGGGCTCAGCCGGTTTTGCGGGGTTTGAACGTACGCTTCGGATCGCCGATGACTTCCGAACCGTGGACGGAGCCGGTGTTCCGCGCCTGGTCGTCGGTGGGATGGCTACCTGCGCTCTTGCGCTCCAGGGCCGCACGCATCTTTTCCTTGGCATCAGCCATCGGATCCTGATCGGCCGAATTGTTCGATGCGGACATGAGAACCTCACAGCGGCTGGAGAAGCAGGACTCCTCCAGCCTGCCCGTGACCGCGCCCAGGCGCCACCCAATAATCTTGGCCGGCGACGATCGCGGCCCAGCACCGGTGGTATTGCCGCCGGTGGCGCGGGCTTCCCCTCCCGCGCCACCGGCGGCTGCTCAGGCGAACTGCTCGGCCTGGGTCGGCCGGTCCATTCGCAAGGCTGTGATGGCCGCCTCGAAGTCCTCCAGCGACCCGAAACTCTGGTAGACGCTGGCGAACCGCAAGTAGGCCACTTCATCCAGGTCACGCAGCGGGCCCAGGATTGCCAGACCCACTTCATGGGTGTCGAGCTCCGCGACGCCCATCGCCCGGATCGACTCCTCGACCTGCTGGGCCAACAGCGCCAGATCGTCCTCCGAGACCGGCCGGCCCTGGCAGGCCTTGAAAACTCCGGAGATGACCTTATCCCGGCTGAAGGGCTCGATCGCGCCGGATCGTTTGAGTACTGTCAGCGAGGTGCTCTCCACCGTGGTGAACCGCCGGGAGCACTCCGGGCACTGCCGGCGACGCCGGATGCTGCCGCCGTCCTCGGCGGTGCGCGAGTCGATCACGCGCGAGTCCGGGTGGCGGCAGTAGGGACAGTGCACCAGGGACTCCCCTCCCGAACTCATCGGTGGCCGATCACTACATGTGGTCAAGTCACACACGTGTAACTACTAGATGTAGTCAAACGGTAGTGTCTGCCCGGCCCTGGGCGCAAGTGCGCGCGTTGACTCACGTAAAACCTCCGCGTAGCCCGGTACGTTGCCTCACCTGAAAACCTCCGCCTGATGGCGTGTCGTGGCGAGGTGCTCGGCATGCTCGGCGCTACGCCCGACAGATGGGTTTG
>Ga0209487_1003054_pt1 | contig 13313 bp, 10 predicted proteins | sample Poulit2012_FD_187524 | JGI IMG/M metagenome (GOLD analysis project Ga0209487, IMG submission 187524) | Agricultural soil microbial communities from Georgia to study Nitrogen management - Poultry litter 2012 (SPAdes) (version 2) | ecosystem: Environmental > Terrestrial > Soil > Agricultural land... | reverse complement strand
GAGCGGCATGCGCTCGCTGCCGATGCGGAAGTTCTGCAGCGACCGCTGGGTCTGTGCGCCCCAGTAGCGGTCGGCAGGAACCTCGATCTCACCCAGGGTGTCCTTCTCGATGCGGTAGCGGGTTGCCTGGTTGTCACTCATGCCTCTACTGTAGCCCCGCGTGCTGCAGCAGAACGCCGCCGGGCGGAGCTTTCCGGGAACAGCGCCTGCCGTTACGGAGCAAGGAGGAACTGGACGGCCTGGGCCAGCCCGTTGCGCCAGTTCACCCAGTTGTGCCCGGCGTTCCGCTCCAGGTAGGCGTACTCGTACCCCTTCTCCTCCAGCAGGTCTTTAAGCTCCCGGTTCACGCCGTGCAGCCACTCGATCGTGCCCACCTGCAGGTGCCAGCGCACCGGCAGCGCTTCGCCGGAGCGCAGCCTGTCCAGCAGCCACGACTCCTCCGAGCCGTAGAAGTCGCGCTGCTGCGGCGTTCCCAGGAACGCGCCCGAGAAGGTCGCAACGCCTGCAAACCGTTCCGGCGCACTGAGCAGCAGCCGGGCGCTCATGAGCCCGCCCAGGGAGGCGCCCATCAGGTGCAGTTCGCCGTTGGCGCCGTACTGCGCCTCGAGGTGCGGGAGCAGCTCGTCCTGCAGGTGGCGCAGGTACTCCGCACCGAAACCGTACTCGCCGCTGCGATCCTCGGGCTCGACGAACACCAGCCTGGCGGGACGCACCTGCCCTTCCCCGAGCAGGGCCTCGAGCACCTGGGGCAGGCCGGCAATCCGCTGGAAGGCGATGCCGTCGAAGGCCAGCACGGTGGGCAGGTGGCTGTCCCGCCCGAAACCCGGCGGAGTGTACACGCTCAACCGCCGCACCCTCCCCAGCAGGGAGCTCTCCAGGCGTACCCGCTCCACGCTGCCCTGCACCTCCTTCTCGTGGAGTTCGGCGTAGGGGCTCGCGGCGTAGCCGGGCCCGTAGACCGCGCTCAGGCCCGGGTACCAGGGGTTGCGGGCGGGCTCCGGGTTGGTGGGGTCGGCGCGCAGCTTCCCCTCCGCGTCGATGAAGCCGTACTCGTAGTAGACGTCATCGGGAAGTTCGAGCGTGAACGAACTTACCTTGCGGGAGTCCACCGCCCGCGGCGCCCTGTCGATGTCGGTATGGTCCGAGGCCAGCTTGCGGGCCCACTCCGGGATCTCGATTCGAACGTTCACCCCCTGAGTCTACCGGTCAGCCGAAAATCGGTTCGCTTGATAGACTCCGGCATGAGTCACCCCTTCGACAAACTCACGGCGGGCCAGCTGCAGGAGCGGCCGTCGCTGAAGTGGCAATACTTCGGGGAGGACGTCCTGGCCGCCTGGGTGGCCGACATGGACTTCCCTCCCGCACAGGAGATCTTCGCCGGCATGGCAAAGTACGCGGCCATGGGCGACCTGGGCTACCCGCCCATGGAGGGACTGCCCGGCTTGCGGGAGGCCCTGGTCGACCGGCTGCAGGAGCGTTACGGGCTGGAGGTACCGGCACAGAACATCCTGCCCGTCTCCGGCATCATCCCGGGCCTCTACACCGCCACGCGGGTCCTGGCCGGCCCGGGCGAGGGCGTGATCGTCCAGCCGCCCGTCTACCCGCCCTTCTACAGCGCGGTGACGGACAATCACCGGGTACTCGTCCACAACCCGATGGTCGAAACGGAGGACGGCTGGCGGCTCGACCTGGAGGGCCTCGAGAAAGTCATCACACCCAGCACGCGCCTGCTCATGCTCTGCAACCCGCACAACCCGACCGGGCGGGTCTTCTCCCGCGAGGAGCTCACCGGGCTGGCCGCCATCGTCACCCGCCACCGGCTGTGGGTGGTTGCCGACGAGCTGCACGCCGACCTCACCCTCGAGGGACGCTTCCAGCCGTTCGCCGGCATCTCTGAGGAAGCTGCCATGCGCACCCTCACGCTCTACGGCCCCACGAAGGCGTTCAATATCGCCGGCCTCAAGATCGGTTTCCTGTTCAGCCACAACGACGAGATCGTCGAGCTGGTACGGGGTGCGATGGAGGGCGTCGTCACGCCGCCCAACGTGCTCGCCCAGGCTGCGGCGATGGCGGCCTACCGGCAGGCGGGCGGCTGGCTCGACGACACGCTCGAATATCTGCGCGGCAACGCGAGGTTCGTGGCCCGCTACGTCGAGGAGAAGCTGCCCGGCGTAAGGCTGCATCCCGGTGAGGCCACCTACCTCGCCTGGCTCGACTTCCGCGCCCTGAACCTGGACGAGCCGGCGGCGCACTACCTGCTCGAGCGGGCCAAAGTTGCCCTCAACCCCGGCGAGTCGTTCGCGCCGGAGCAGCCGGAGTTCGAGGGGTTCGCCCGCCTCAACTTCGCAACCTCCCGGGGGATCCTGGAGGAGATGCTCGAGCGGATCCGCACTGCGCTCGAGGCTGCCCAGCCCGCGGCAGGTGCCGGGGGTGCCGCCTCCCGGTGAACGAGTGGGCGTTCGGTCCCGAGCTGCCGCCCGCGCTCTACGACTGCCGCCTGTGCCCGCGGCTGGTGGAGCACCGGGAGGAGGTGGCGCGCGTGAAGCGGCGCGCCTACCGGGACGAGACCTACTGGGGGCGGCCGGTACCCGGCTTTGGCGACCTGAGCGCCCGCATCGTGCTGCTGGGCCTCGCCCCGGGAGCCCACGGCGCCAACCGGACCGGGCGCATGTTCACGGGCGACGCTTCGGGCGACTTCCTCTACCCTGCCCTGCATCGCGCGGGCCTGGCGAGCAGCCCGGTGTCGCGGGAGGCGAACGACGGCCTGGTCCTGAAGGACGTGTGGATCACCTCGGCGGCGCGGTGCGTGCCGCCCCAGAACAGGCCGCGGCCCGACGAGCTGCGGAACTGCCAGCGCTGGCTGCTCCACGACATGTCGCTGCTGGGCAACGCGCGGGTGGTGCTCTCCCTGGGTGCGATTGGCCACAACGCCTACCTGGATTTCCTGCGCGGTAGCGGCATTCGCCTCGTGAAGAAGCACTACCCGTTCGCACACGGGGCCGTCCACGACCTGAGTGAGCTGGGCGGCGGGGCTCTGCCTCTGGTCAACGTCTACCACCCCAGCTTTCAGAACACGAACACGGGCAAGCTCACTGCGCAGATGTTCGACGAGGTGCTCGAGCTCACCAAGCGACTGGCGGGGGTGGAGTGAACCGGGGCAGCCTGCCGACCATCAACGTGGGCCAGCGGCTGGCCGGCGCGCTCGCCTCGGGTCACCCGTGGCTCTACCGGGATGCGCTGCCGCCGAACAGCCTGCGGACCGGCGAGTGGGTGCGCGTGGTGGCCGGCGAAAGCCAGGCGTTCGGGGTGTTCGACGAGGAGGGCGCCATCGGCGTGCGCCTCTTCAGCCGTCAGCAGCTGCCCGACGACGGGTGGTTGCGCGAGCGGGTACGCGAGGCGGTGAGCCTGCGGGCGCCGCTTGCCGCCACCGACACCGACGCCTACCGGCTGCTCTACGGCGAAGGCGACGGCCTGCCCGGGATCGTGGTGGACAGGTATGGGCGCCACGGGATCGTTAAACTCTACGCCCCGGGCGTGGGCCAGGTCCTGGAGCGCGTCGTGCGGCACCTGGCGCGTGAGCTGCCCTGGCGGGGGCTAAGCCTGCGCGACGAGACGGGCCTGCGGCCGCTCTACGGCGACCTGCCGCCGCCGGAACTGACGGTGCGGGAGCACGGGCTGCAGATGATCTCGAACCCGTATGAGGGTCAGAAGACCGGTCTGTTCCTCGACCAGCGCGACAACCGGCAGTATGTGCGGTCCGTGGCCGGGGACCGCGACGTGCTCAACCTTTTCGCCTACAACGGCGGCTTTTCGCTTGCTGCCCTGGCGGGCGGCGCGCGCCGCGTCACCTCCGTGGATATCGCGCCGCTGGCGCTCGAGGATGCCCGGCGCAATGTGGAGCTGAACGGCTTCGCGGCGGGGCAGCACCAGACGGTAGAGGCCGATGTCTTCGACTTCCTGGAGAAGTCAGGCGACCAGTACGGCCTGGTCGTTTGCGACCCACCGTCGTTCGCCCGGGCGAAGCGCAGCCGCCGCGCCGCCGGGCGGGCGTACGTGCGCCTCAACGCCCTGGCGATGCGGCGGGTAAGGCCCGGCGGCCTGCTTGCCACGGCCTCCTGCACCTCCCAGGTGACACCCGAGGCGTTCAGGGAGTCGCTGGCCCAGGCGGCACAGCGCGCAGGTGTGCGCGCGCAGGTGGTCCACGAGGCCGGCCATCCGGTCGATCACCCGGTGCCCCTCCATTTTCCTGAAGGGCGTTACCTGAAGTTCCTGCTGCTGCGCATTACCGGGTCGTACTGACCGCCGCGCCGCCTAGAGGCGGGACATGAGCCAGTCGGCCACCAGCTCGGTGAGGCGGTTCCCCTCGAGATCGTTGAGGAGTTCGTGGTAGCCGCCCTCCACCAGCTCCAGCGTCAGGTCGCGTGAGGCCACCCGGGAAGCCAGTTCCCGGCTGCCACCGGGGTGGGACACGCGGTCGTCGGTGCCGTGGATTATGAGGAGGGGTACGCGGATTTTCTGTGCCTCATTCAGGACCTTCGAGCCCTGCAGCAGCTGTGCGGCCGTCCTGGCGTTGACCATCCCCGTGTGGATGAGCGGGTCGTTGCGGTAGGCGTCGACCTCCCCCTGTATGCGCGACAGCTCACCCGGGTCGAGCTTCTGAACCCCCAGCCGGGGCGCGATGCCGGCCAGCAGGCGCACGGCCTGCGCCTGGACCGGCGGTACCGGCTTGCCGTGGCGCAGGTAGGGGGCGCTCAGTACCGCGGCCTTCACCGAGTCCGGCCGCAGCGCGAGCAGTTGAGCACTCACCGCCCCACCCATACTGTGCCCGAACAGGCCCAGCGGCAGCTCGCCATACACCTCACCGGTGGCGTCGACAAAGTTGGCAAGGTCGGCGACGAGGCCGTCGAACGAGGCCACCTCGCCGCGCCGGCCCTGACTGCGGCCATGCCCGGGGAACTCGAGCGCCTCGACGGCCAGCTGGCGCTCGGTCAGCGCCTTGGCGAGAGCGTCGTAGCGGCCCGCATGTTCGGCATAGCCGTGCACGAGGACGACGACTCCCTGGGCCTCCCCCTCCGGCTCCCAGCTGAGGGTGCGCAGGGTATGGCCCTGGTGGCTGCGGAACGAGGCACCGCGCCTGTTCGCGACGGTCGACTGGCCAGCGCTTCCGGTTTCCACGGTTTGAGGCGGTTTCACCACGTGGACTATAGCAGGCGCCTGCACAGGGTGAATGGTGCAGTTGGGCCGTGGCCCAGTGTCCGCTCAACCCGTAGCCTCAAGCGGCGGCCTTGCCCGTCCGCATCAGAGGCCAAAGCGGGCAAAGATTCCGTCCACGTGCCGCAGGTACCAGGCGGGGTCGAAGGCCTGCTCCAGCTCGGCTCCGCTGAGCGGGTTTTCGGGGTCCTGCGCCAGCAGTTCGCGCAGGTGCTTCCCCTCGTCGAAGGCGCGCAGGCTGTTGCGTTGCACGAGCTCGTAGGCGCTCTCGCGCATGAGTCCCTTCTCGATGAGGAGGTGCAGTACCCGCTGGGAGTAGACGAGGCCGCGCAGCAGCTCGAGGTTGTGCGCCATCGCCTCGGGGTAGACGACCAGTTCGTGCACCACCCGGGTGAGCCGCCTGGTCGCGTAGCTCGCCAGGGTCGTGGTGTCGGGCAGGATGACCCTCTCCACCGAGGAGTGGGAGATGTCGCGCTCGTGCCACAGGGCGACATTCTCCAGACCGGCCATCAGGTTGGAGCGCAGGAGCCGCACTACGCCGCTGATGTTCTCGGTGGCGATCGGGTTCTTCTTGTGCGGCATGCTCGACGAGCCGGCCTGGCCCGTGCGGAAGCCCTCCTGCGCCTCGCGCACCTCGCTGCGCTGCAGGTGGCGGATCTCCAGGGCGATGCGCTCCAGGCTCGTGCCCAGGATCGCCAGGGCGCTCAGGAGTTGGGCGTGCCGGTCGCGGGCGACCGTCTGGTTGCTGACCGGGTCGACGGCGAGCCCCAGCTCCCCCGCGACGCCCTCCTCCACCTCGGGGAGCACGTGCGCGTAGGTGCCCACGGAGCCGGAGATCTTCGCCACCGCCACGGCCTGGCGTGCGGCGGCGAGGCGTTCCAGGTCGCGCTCCAATGCGGCAGAGAAGTTCAGCCACTTCAGGCCAAACGTCATCGGCTCCGCATGGATGCCGTGGGTGCGGCCAATGACCGGCAGGTGCTTGTACCGAACCGCGAGCTCACGGACTGCTTCCAGCAGGGCCCGCACGTCACTCTCGACGATGGTGCAGGCTTCCCTGAGCTGGAGGTTCTGCGCGGTGTCGACCACATCGGTGGAGGTGAGGCCAAGGTGGATGTACTTCGCGGGCTCACCCACCCGTTCGGTGAGGGCGCGGGTGAAGGCGACGATGTCGTGCCGGGTTTCCCGCTCGATCTGTGCGACCCTGGCGACAAACTCCCCGTCGAGAGGGTGCCTGGTAAGGGCGTCCTCGATGGCCTGCGTGGTTCCGGGCGGAATCTCGCCCAGCGACTCCCATGCCCGGCATGCAGCGAGCTCGACCCGCAGCAGGGCATCCAGTCTGCTCCGCTCCCCCCACAGCTCCTTCATCTCGGGCGTCGTGTAGCGGTCGATCATGAGCAGGACGGTATCACGGGCGATGAAGCGGGGCGTGCCCGGGACTCAGCTCCTTGCGCTGCGCTCCTGGCGCAGAACCGAGCGGAGGGTGAGGCTGCGCGAGATCTGCACGACGCCGAACAGCACCGCATAGATGGCCAGCATCCACAGCAGCGCCAGCACCCCCGCCTGCGGGAAGAGGAAGTAGGCGACGGCGAGCGCTACCGACAGGAGCCCGGCGGTAATGAGCGGCCAGGTGCGCGCCAGCCGCGTCCGGCCCCGGATGGCCACCACCACGTCGATGAGGCCGCGTGCGAGCGCCCAGCCGGCCACCAGCCAGACCGCGGCGATGGAGGTGATGCCGGGCCACAGCAGTGCGATTAGTCCGGCGGCAACGCTGACGGCTACGTGGGCGTACTGCGCCCAGCGAGGCTCCTGGCTCCCGCCCGTGAGGGCCCCGTAGAGGGCGACGGCCGCCTCTATCAGGGCGAACACTGCGAACGCCACGGTAAACACTCGCAGCGTCACTTCGGGCCACACCATCGTCGCCAGGCCAATGGCGATGGCGGTGACGCCCCTCACCATCGGAAGGATCCAGTTGCGGTCGCGTTTCTCCTGCACCTTGGCTCGTCTGCTGCGCATATGACACAAGGGTATAGGGTTGCGGCGGGCAGTTTGTCGGTGATTGACCATAGGCACCTGCCGAATTTCCGGTTACTGCGTCCAGGACGCTGTCCGTTCGCTCATAACCGTTTGCGGCCAGGGGCCCGGTAGTGATAAAATTGCCTGTTGCTATCGGCGGGAGTATCTTCGGACAGGGCTCTGTTTATCGCGCCTGGATGAAGTCCCGCCCCGTTTGCGGCCACATGTGGGCCACCACCTAGGAGGAGCAGTTTTGAACGAGGGTCAAGTAGTCCCGGTTCAGATAACGGACGAGATCAAGACGAGCTTCATCAACTATGCGATGTCGGTGATCGTCGACCGGGCACTTCCCGATGTACGCGACGGCCTGAAGCCGGTGCAGCGCAGGATCCTCTACGCGATGCACCAGGAGGGCCTGGCGTCCAACAGGAAGCACTCGAAAAGCGCAGGGGTCGTTGGCGAGGTAATCAAGAAGTACCACCCGCACGGGGACTCTGCGATCTACGACGCCATGGTGCGCATGGCGCAGAACTGGAACTTCCGGTACACGCTCGTCGATGGCCAGGGCAACTTCGGTTCGATCGACGGTGACCCGGCTGCTGCCTACAGGTACACCGAGGCCCGCATGACGAAAATGGCCGAGGCTTTGCTGGCCGACATCGACAAGGAAACCGTCGACTTCAAGGACAATTTCGACGGCAGCACCGTCGAACCGGAGATCCTGCCGGCGGCCCTGCCCAACATGCTCATCAACGGCGCGGCCGGCATCGCCGTGGGCATGGCGACCAACATGCCGCCGCACAACCTGAACGAGGTCGTCGACGGCCTGCTCGCCCTTATCGACAACCCGGACATGGATACGAGCGAGATCATGCGCTACATCAAGGGTCCGGACTTCCCCACGGGCGGCGTGATGAGCCGGGACGGGATCTACCAGGCGTACGAGACGGGCCGCGGCAGCATCCGCGTACGCGGCCGGGTCCGCATCGAGGAGCGCAACAACCGCTACTCGATCGTGGTGACCGAGATCCCCTACCAGGTCAACAAGACCTCGCTCATCCAGACCACCGCCAGCCTCGTCCGCAACAAGAAGATCGAGGACATCTCGGGCCTGCGCGACGAGTCGGACCGGCAGGGCATGCGCATCGTCTTCGAGCTGAAGCGGGGCGCCATACCCGAACTGGTCCTCAACCAGCTCTACAAGTTCACGCAGCTGCAGGCCACCTTCGCCGTCAATAACGTGGCGATCGTGGAGCGCTCGCCACGCCTGCTGAGCCTCAAGCAGACGATGCAGTACTTCCTCGACCACCGGTCCGAGGTAGTACGCAGGCGCACCGAGTTCGAGCTGCGCAAGGCGCTGGAACGCGCCCACATCCTCGAGGGCTACCTCATCGCCCTCGACAACCTCGACGCGGTCATCGAGCTCATCCGCGCCTCGAAGGACGGCCCCGAAGCGAAGGCCGGCCTCATGCGCGAGTTTGGCCTGAGCGAGGTGCAGGCCCAGGCCGTCCTCGACATGCGCCTCCAGCGCCTCACCGGCCTCGAGCGCGAAAAGCTCCAGGAGGAGTACCGCGAGCTGCAGGAGGAGATTGGCCGCCTGCGCGCCATCCTGGGTGATGAAACCGAGCTCTGGAAGGTCATCAAGCAGGAGCTGCTCGACGAGAAGCGGGAGTTCGGCGACGAGCGCCGCACCTCGATCGTCGATCAGACCGACGACATCAGCAAGGAAGACCTCATAGCCGAGGAGCAGATGGTGGTCACCCTCACGCGGGGCGGCTACGTGAAGCGGACGGCGCTCTCTGCCTACCGCGCCCAGGCGAGGGGCGGCCGCGGCTCCACCGCGCAGAAGGCGAAGGACGACGACGTCAACTCCATCCTGCTGGTGGGCAACACCCACGATTACGTCCTCTTCTTCACCGACCGGGGCCGTGTCTACCGCGAGAAGATCTACGACCTGCCCGAGGCCGACAGGAACGCCCGCGGCTCCCACGTGCGCAACCTCCTGCCGCTGGAGAACGACGAGTCCGTGCAGACGGTGCTCTCCCTGCGCGACCTGAACGCCGAGGGCTACTTCGTCTTCGCGACCCGGCAGGGCCTCGTGAAGCGGACCGCGATCAGGGATTACTCGAACATCAACTCGGCCGGCCTGATTGCCATCAACCTCGTCGACGGTGACGAACTGGTCGCGGTGCGCATCACCGGCGGCGACAGCGACATCGTGCTCGCCACCCGCAACGGCCAGTCCATCCGCTTCGAGGAGGACCAGGTGCGCGCCACCGGCCGCGCCACCCAGGGCGTCCTGGGCATTCGCCTGAAGGACGACGACGTGGTGGTGAGCCTCGCGGTGATAGCTGAGGCCGAGAAGGACAATGCGCAACTCCTCGCCGTCTCCGAGCACGGCTTCGGCAAGCGCACCGACCTGACCGAGTACCCGGTGCAGGGGCGTGGCGGCCAGGGTGTCATAACCCTGCGCGTCACCGGCCGTACCGGCCACCTCGTTGGCCTGGGCTGCGTCCTGGGTGAAGAGGAGCTGCTCGTGCTCTCCGAGCGGGGCGTCCTCATCCGCACCACCGTGGAGAGCGTCAGCACCTACGGCCGCTCCTCCCAGGGCGTGACCATCATGCGCCTCGATGACGGCGACCAGGTCGTCTCGGCCCAGGTGATGCTTGCCGACGAGCAACTGGAGAAGGTAGCCAAGGAGAAGGAGGCTCAGGGCTAAGCCCGGGCCCAAACCATGGCGAAGAAACGCGTAATCGTAGACTGCGATCCTGGCCACGACGATGTCGTGGCCATCGCCATGACCCACCACTTCGCGGACCTGCTGGCGGTCACCACGGCCGCCGGCAACGTCCCGCTGGAGATGACGACCAGGAACGCCCTGGTGACACTGCAGATCCTGGAATCGGCCGCACCCGTCTACGCGGGGGCGGCCGGTCCTCTTTCCGGGGAGGTGCGCGACGCCAGCGCCATTCACGGCAAGGGCGGCCTGGGTGGCATCGAGCCGCCGCCGCTCACGCGCAGCGCCGCCGACGGGCACGCCGTCGACTACCTGCTGCGCAGCACCCGGGAGGAGAGCGGCGACGACAAGCCGTGGATCGTGGCGATAGGCCCGCTCACCAATATCGCGCTCGCCCTGCGCCTCGACCCCTCGTTCGCGGACCGCATAGCGGGCATTTCGATAATGGGCGGGGGGCTGGACTTCGGCAACGCCACCGCTACCGCCGAGTTCAACATCTACGCCGACCCCGAAGCGGCCAAGATAGTCTTCGACGCGCCGGTCCGCAAGATCCTGGCGCCGCTAGACCTTACCCACCAGTTCCGCATTGACGACGAGCGGTTGGAGCGTATAGCGAGCGTGGGCACGGAGACCGCCAGCTTCATCGCCCAGCTGCTGGGCCGCTACATCGACTCGTACGAGCGCGAGTGGGGCTTCCGCGCCGGCGCACTGCACGACCCCTGCGCCCTCCTGGCCATCACCCACCCGGAGCTGTTCGACGTCGAACCGCTCCACATCGATATTGAGCTGACCGGCACCCTTACCCGTGGCATGACGGTTGCCGACCGGCGCCTCGCCGGGAGCTCCCCCAACAACTGCGAAGTGCTGACGAAGATCGATGCACCGGGTGCCTTCGATGCCCTTCTGGAGGCCTGCGCGGCCGCCCGCTAGTAATCTCGCACACTTTAAGTCGGGAGGCCCACAGTACCGTTTTGGTAACTCCGCTACCTTTCACAGGTAAGGACAAGGCGCGTACGACCCGGGTGCACCTGGCCCGTTCATGGCCCCCGCGGGACGATCAGGCTAGCCGTCGGCGTCGCGCAAGCTTCAGGCCGTCCGGACCACCTGGACGGTAGTGAGCGAGGGGGGTAATGAGACCAGGACGCCGCAATCTGAAGTCCCGGACAGGCGGACAAACGCTGCCGATCATCATCGCCGCAGGAGTGATCCTCGTCTTGGTGATCCTGTTCTTCGCCTTCCGGGCAAATGAACCGCAAACGACAGACCCGGGTGAGACTCCGGCCCAGGTCACCGAAGTCGAACCGGAGGCCGGAGCCCCGGAAGCTGAAGGCCCGGAGGCGGCGGCTCCGGAGACCGACGAGCCTGAAGGTGAGGCTCCTGCCGCCGGAGAGATGGAGGGAGTCGATCCCGTCCCCGGAGTGAACGAACCGGGCGCCCCAATTCAGGAGGGCGGCGGGGCCGCTGCGGACGATGCCGAAGGTGACGCCGACGGTCAGCCCGATGACGGTGCAGGGTCGCCAGCAGGCGAAGAGACCGATGGGGATGCAGCCCCCGACGCGGCCGTCCTGCCGGAAAGTGTCGCGCCGGACGGCGAGGACGACGCGGAAGCAACACCGGACGACGCGGAGGCTGATGGCGAAGGAGCCGACCTCCCTGAAGAGGTCGACCCCGAAGCCGGAGCCGAGGGCGAAGGCCTGGCCGGTGAGGCGGAACAGGCCCAGGAGGACGCCCTTGCAAACGGCGACGCAGAGGAGGACCCGGCAGCCGACGGTGCCGCTCAGGAGGCCGCAGGCCAGGAGAGTGAGCCTGAGCCAACTGATGACGCAGCGGGCGGTCTCACTGCGCCCGGCCAGGAGGCCAGCCTGCGCCTGCAGGTGCTTCACGCCCAGGCCCTGGCAGGGGTGGATAGAGCGAATATCGCCTCGGGCCTGGAAGACCTCCAGGCACAGCTTGAGCAGGGCGACCTGTCGCTTCCGGGTGGAGAGGACATCAGCGAGCAGCTGACCCAACTCGCCCAGCAGGCACGTGAAGGCGAAATGGACAATGTCGAGCTGGCACAGGAGCTGGACAGTCTGATCGACGAGCTGGAGTCCCGCTAGCGGGCCCGGCTGTATCGGTATGAGGGGGGATAACGTGAAAAAGTTTCTTGGAGCCGTAGCTTTCCTGGCGGTGCTGGCCTTTGGCACAGCCCAGCAGCAGGGTCAGCAACAAACGCCGGGACAGCCAGGGCAGGAGCCACTGGAGCAGTGGAACCAGCCCAACGACACGCAACCGAGCCAGGCGGCTGTCCGCTTCGCCCATCTCGTCGTCCAGGGTGAGGAGTATGACGTTCTGATCAACGGCCAGCCCCTCATGGAAGGGGTGTCGGCCGGGCGCATAAGCGATTACCTGCTGCTGCCCGAAGGCAGTTACACCTTCGAGCTGGTGCCTGCCGGAGGCGGCCAGCAGGAGTCCCAGCAGCAGGAAGACCAGCAGGAGACAGAGCCGCAGGAGCAACCCGGCGAAGCGGACCCGGCAGCCGAAGAGGAGCCTGCAGGCGAACCCGCCGACGAACAACCGGCCGACGAGGAACAGGCTCCTGAGGAGGAGCAGCCGGCCCAGGAGGGGGACGAGCAACCCGAGGAACCTGAGGACCAGGCGCAGCCTGAGGCCCACACCGGCACCGCCCAGCCTCTTGCCACCTTCGAGGGGCAGCTGGAGCCGGGCAGCTACTACACGCTGATCGCCACGCAGGCCAGCAGCCCGCAGGCCGGCCAGGAGGACATGCCGGCCGGCCAGGAGGCACCCGGACAGCCGGCGCAGCAGGACGGGCCGCAGCAGGATGAGCCTCAGCAGCCCGGCGAGGACGAGGCCGAAGAGGCCCGGGAAGAGGAGCAGCAGGAGCAGGAGCTCTCCGGCGAGTTGCAGAGCGCACTCGAGGACGCCCGTCAGGCGGTCGAGGAGGAGAGCGAGGACGCGCGCGAGACGGTCTCGCAGGCCATAGAGCTCGTGGGGCAGGAGCTCGAGGAGGTCGAGGATCCCCAGGGACAGCAGGCAAGCCTGTTGCGCTCCACCCTCGACTCGCTCGAGGAAGCCGAAGAGGCCCTTGCCGACGACGACTACGAGGCCGCCAGCGAGGCCCTCGCCCAGGCCGGGCAGGCCAGCCCCGAACAGGATCCCGATGGCCAGCCTGACGAACAGGCAGCTGACGAGGAGCCCGCCGCGCAGGATGCCGACCAGGAAGACGGACAGCCCGAGGGGCAGGACACCGGCGAACAGCAGCCGCAGGTTGAGCTGCAGATCATAGAGGACCAGGTGCAGGTGGCACCCGCCGGACTCGCCTTCGTGCGCTTCGTGCACGCCGCCACGGACC
>Ga0209487_1003053_pt1 | contig 13317 bp, 15 predicted proteins | sample Poulit2012_FD_187524 | JGI IMG/M metagenome (GOLD analysis project Ga0209487, IMG submission 187524) | Agricultural soil microbial communities from Georgia to study Nitrogen management - Poultry litter 2012 (SPAdes) (version 2) | ecosystem: Environmental > Terrestrial > Soil > Agricultural land... | reverse complement strand
TCTCACGCCCTGCGGTACTTTACAAAGGAGAGCTCTCCACGATCTTCTCTCTCTATCTCGATCCAGGTCGTCCCGATATCTTCGCGGTACTCCGGGAAAAAGGTATCCCCTTCATACTCTTGGGCAATTTCTGTGATGACCATCTCATCCGCCTGGCCGATTAGTTGTCGATAGATTTCAGCCCCGCCGATAATGTAGACAACTTCCTCGCCAGACAGAGCCTCCAGCGCTTCCTGAATCGATGGAAAACTCTCTGTTCCGCTGTAGGTACGGGTGCGGCTCAGAACAATATTTCTACGGCCGGGAAGGGGCTTCTCATTAAGCTCCTCAAAGACCCCCCTGCCCATCAAAACAGGAGAGCCTATTGTAGTTTTTTTAAAAAATTTAAGATCCTCCGGATAGTACCAGGGAAGCGTTCCATCCTTGCCAATGGCAAGGTTGGGATCGTGTGCAGCAACGATGATCAGTTTCATACAGCTACCGGAAAACGGATGACTGGATCCGGATCGTAATCAATGAGTTTAAAATCCTCAAAGTTCAACTCATCCAGCGGTTTATTTGCGATTTCCAGTGTTGGCAGTTTTTTGGGTTTCCGTGTGAGTTGCTCTTTCAATCCATCGATATGATTTTCATAAATATGAGCATCTACAATGGTGTGGGCAAAGGTACCCGGGGTGAGGCCAACCTCCTGTGCAATCGCCATTGTGAGCGCAGCGTAACAGGCCAGGTTAAAAGGAATACCCAGAGCGATATCCCCGGAGCGCTGAGTCAGATGGCAGTGTAATTTTCCGCCTGATACATTAAAAATATACATTAAGTGACATGGGGGCAGGCCCATCTCTCCAAGAAGACCCGGATGCCAGGCCGAAACCACAATCCGCCGGCTGTCCGGGTTGGTTTTCAACAGATGAATCGCTTGCTGCACCTGATCGAACTCGTCATACTCCCACGCTTTCCCGTTATTCTCACCCAAAGGCTTATAGACTGAACCGTCTTTTGCCCGTGCCATGGGAAATCTTCTCCAGAGTACAGGATAGATCGGCCCGACATACCCCTCCTCATCTGCCCATGCATCCCAAATGTGCACATTGTTTTCATCACGGAGCCACTTGATATGATCTTCCCCCCGCAGATACCACAACATCTCAATGATGGCAGATCGGAAAAAAACTTTCTTTGTGGTCAAGAGGGGAAAGCCTTCGGAGAGGTCCACTTTATAGAATTCAGCAAAATTAGAGAGAGTTCGGACACCTGTCCGGTTCTCTTTCCAAACTCCATGATCAAAAACATTCTGAACCAAATCCAAATATTGTCGCATATCCAAATCTTACTTTTAGAAATTAAAGTACCACTCCTTTCAATAAAAAGACAGCCGTCGAAAAATAGATGAAGATACCCGTAACATCCACGATAGTCGCTACAAAAGGGGCAGAGGTCACTGCGGGATCCAGGCCGATCTTCGACATGATAAAGGGAAGCATCGCGCCGCTGAGATTCCCAAACAGCACCACACCTACCAAACTGGTGCCTACCGTAAATGCCTGCATCATGAGGGCATAAGTGAAAGGATCTCCCCGCATCATCATCCATAAAGCGATGACAATAGTACCCATAATCCCAAGAATCGAACCCAACAGAAGCCCGGAGATCAATTCCTTTTTAAGGACGGTTAACCAATCATTCAGTTTCAGATCGTTGGTGGAGATCGAGCGAATGATCAGGGTGGCAGCCTGGGAACCGGAGTTCCCTCCACTTGAGATAATCATCGGGATGAAGAGGGCCAATATGGCAGCCATCGCCAGGGTATCCTCGTAGCTGGCCATGGCAGTCACAGTAAACATCTGCCCCAGAAAGAGTAAAATCAGCCAACCCACCCTCTTCTGAACCATTTCTCCGATATTGGTTTCTGTATAGGACTTATCCAGAGCGCTCATACCGGCCATCAGATGCATATCTTCAGTTGTCTCTTCTTCTGCAACGTCCAGAATGTCATCCACGGTCACAATCCCAACCAGTATCCCACCGGAGTCCACAACCGGCAGTGCAATGCGGTCATACTTACTAAGCATCCAGACCGCTTCTTCCTGATCATCAAAGGCACTCAGGGCAACAAAGGTGTTGTCCATTATATCTGAAATAAGCGTGTCGGGTTCAGCCAGAATCAACTGATTCAGACGAAGGTCATCAATCAGCTTTTCATTCTTGTCTGTTACATAAATAACGTTGACCGTCTCTGCTGTGCGGCCAAATCTCCGGATATGTTCAAAGCTTTTGGCGACCGTCCAGTGCTGCTTGATTCGAACATAATTGGTGGTCATCAACCTTCCCACGCTCTCGGCCGGATATCCAAGCAGGCGCCGTACCTGAGCCACATCATCCGGTGCAAGAGAGTTCAGTACCTTTTGTGTGAGATCTCCCGGAAGCTCCTCAAGCAGTGCCACCCTTTCGTCCGGTTCCAGGTTGCTCATGACATCACTGAGCTGCTGTCTGGAAAAGACCTCCAGAAGTTCCACTCCCTTGGCTGAACTGAGATAGGAAAATACGTCAGCCGCTTTGCTTTTCTTTAAGAGCCGAAAGATTACTACAGCAACCTCAGGTTCCAGCTCTTCCAGCAACTCCGACACATCCACCGCAGGTACATCCTCAAGAACCTCCTTAATGGTAACCCATTCTTTGTTCTCAATGAGTTCGTCCAGTTCAGGTTTGAGCAAATGTGCTATCATAAGGTCCTTATTTAAAAGTTAGGCAGTTCTGTCAGCGGTTCTATTAAATCAAAGCAATTTATCAAAAAAAATGATCTGGAACAGAGCCTATTCAGAAAGACCCAACGTAACTACTTATTTAACAAGATCTTTTCCCGATAACATTTGTTATCGGGATATCTGAATACGTTATTAACTGCTATACAGGGTCTACTGGACGCCCAGAAGGATCAGGGCTTCACGGGCAGCCTGCTGTTCCGCTCTCTTTTTGCTCTTACCACTGCCTACTCCCATTTGGTTGCCATTGATAAATACACCCACAGTGAAGAGCTTGTCATGTCCCGGGCCGCTTTCGGAGAGGATAGTATAGGTGGGAAGTTCCCATTTTTCCGATTGAGAGTACTCCATTAACAAACTTTTATAGTTGTCAACGTGATTTACAAGAGAATCAAAATCGAGATGCTTTTCCAGAGTGGACTGTACAAAGTCATACGCCGAGGAGTAACCACCTGAAATATAGATGGCAGCTACAAGAGCTTCAAAAAGATCGGAAAGTACACTTTTCGAGAGTTCAATTCCCTGCCCGGAAACTTTCTCCCCCACTTCCAGAAACCTGTTGATCTCCAGTTTTTTGGCGAGTTCGAAGAGGGTATCCCCCCGGACAATTTTCGCCCTTAATTTGGTAAGAAACCCTTCATCTTTACGGGGATATTTGTCAAATAGGATCTCAGTAATAATCAGATCCAGTACAGCATCCCCCAGAAACTCCAGGCGTTCGTAGGTCTCATGACTCTGATACGTTTCATGATCCACTATGGAACGATGGCGAAGGGCCCTTTTAAAAAGGGCTTGATATTCTTTGGGGATATCATACCCGATCTGATTACCGAGAGCAGTGATCCGGCTGGAAGGCTCAGTATCCTCAGTTTCTGGCTTGAGGCCAAACCAACGGATGAGCCGGCTGATCATCTCCTAATTCTCAAATTTTTTGAAAACCAGTGTCGTATTGTGCCCTCCAAATCCAAATGCATTATTCATTGCATAGGTAATATCCCTCTCCACAGGCTCATTGGGTGTATAGTTCAAATCACACTCAGGGTCCGGGGTATCCTGGTTGATGGTAGGTGGAATGGTACTATGATGAATGGCCAGCACCGTCGCTACCGACTCTGCAGCTCCAGCTGCACCCAGCATATGGCCTGTCATCGATTTGGTAGAGTTCAGGTTCATTTTGTAGGCGTGATCCCCAAACACCCGTTTAATGGAGTTGGTTTCCGCAATATCACCCAACGGCGTAGAGGTGCCGTGCATATTGATGTGATCGACATCTTCCGGCTTAATGCCTGCCATTTTGAGGGCGTTGGTGAGAGCCAGGTAGACACCATTGCCATCGGGATCCGGTGCGGTAATATGGTGAGCATCCGCAGAGAATCCGTAACCTGTAATTTCACCATAAATCGGCGCTCCCCTCTCCAGCGCGGAGTCAAGGGATTCCAAAAACATCATTGCTGCGCCTTCTCCGAGTACAAATCCGTCCCTGTCTTTATCAAAAGGACGTGAGGCACGTTCAGGCTCTTCATTTCTTCTGGACAGGGCCCGCATAGATGAGAATCCGGCCACTCCAATTCTCCAGACCGGAGATTCGGTACCGCCGCATATCGCCATATCGGATTGTCCATACCGGATGGAGTCATACGCCAGCCCGATATTATGGGAACCGGTTGCACAAGCGGATACGGCACAGAAATTAGGGCCTCTGAAACCGTATTTGATTGAAATCTGACCTGCCGGCATATCCGGAATCAACATAGGAATAAAGAAGGGATTCACACCCCTGGCTCCATGTTCATGAAGGGAGACCGACTGTTCGTAAAAGGTAGTCATACCTCCGATGCCGGTTCCCACAATCACAGCCACCCTGTCTTTGTTGACTTTGTCCAGATCAATTTTGCTGTCCCGGATCGCCTCATCTGCCGCAATGACGGCATATTGAGTGACCGGGTCAAGCCGTCTTGCCTCTTTTCTATCGAAATAATCGTTAGAATCGTAGTCTTCTATCTGACCGGCAAATTTAGTCGGCAAATCTTCCGTATCGAAATGTGTGATGGGTCTGACCCCGCTCTTACCAGATACAAGACCATTCCAGAATTCAGGAGCGGTCTTGCCAACCGGCGTCAGCGCACCAATTCCGGTAATTACTACTCTTCTTTCGGCCATAATAGAAACTACTTATTTACTCGGTGGGTTTAAATAATACGATTTAAGATTTTTCAGAGATATATTTAATAGCATCTCCGACTGTCGCAATATTTTCAGCATCTTCATCAGGAATGCTCATATCGAATTCTTTTTCGAATTCCATAATCAGTTCCACGGTATCCAAAGAGTCTGCTCCCAGGTCGTTTGTAAAATTAGCTTCAGCGACAACCTCGGACTCATCTACTCCAAGCTTATCTACGATGATTGATTTGATTTTTTCTTCTACATCTTGTGACATGTTTAGACCTTAAGTTTAATTATGGGTTTAATATATTTAAATGAACTCCGTAAAAGAACAGTAGAAAATACAACTTCTGATCGTAAAATAATACGATATTCTCTATTCCCTTCCGGAGGGTACTACATAGCCATTCCGCCATCCACCCTGATCACCTCTCCTGTAATATAGGAGCTGAGATCCGAGGCAAGAAATGCAACAACATTCGATACTTCATCCGCTTCACCTGCCCGTCCCAGCGGGGTTTCGCTTTTAATGGAATCCAAAATTTTCTCATTCAGCTGATCGGTCATTTCGGTTGTAATATAGCCGGGAGCTACCACGTTTGCACGAATATTTCTGCTGCCGAGTTCCTTGGCAAAAGATTTGGTAAATCCGATAATCCCAGCTTTCGATGCAGCGTAGTTACACTGGCCTGCATTTCCGCTGATACCGATCACAGAGCTGATATTGATAATGGACCCGCCACGTGCCCGCATCATCGGCTTGGTGGCTGCCTTGGAATAATTGAAAACACTCTTCAGGTTGGTACTGATCACATCATCCCAGGATTTTTCATCCATCCGTAAAATAAGATTGTCTCGAGTGATCCCGGCGTTATTGACAAGAACGTCCAGCGATCCCCATTTTTCCATCACATCCGAAATCACTTCTTCCGCTTTCCCGAAGTCCACGGCATCTGCCTGATATGAAGTGGCTTTTACACCTTTTGTTTCAAGCTCACGTACAACTTCATCAGCGGCCTCTTTTGAACGTGAGTAGGTAATCGCCACATTTGCACCTAACTGGGCAAATTTCAGGGCGATCGCCTTTCCAATTCCGCGGCTTCCGCCTGTTACCAGACAGTTCTTCTTTTTTAAATCCATTGTTTAATCTGATTATTATTGATAACCGTTAATTTCAACCTGATCCACAGTACGCTTGACAAGTCCCTGCAGGACGGAACCGGGACCGATTTCCGTGAACTCCCGGGCTCCATTTTTTTTCATGTTCTGAAGGGTCTGTGTCCAGCGGACAGGGCTGATCAACTGCTTTAATACCAACTCTTTAAGTTTCTCACCCTCTCTTTCCGCCTCTGCCGTTACATTGCAGTACACATCGACCTGTGCATCTTTAAAATGTAAATTCTCCAGCGCCGCTCTGAACCCTTCATAGGCAGACTCCATCAACGGGGAGTGAAAAGCGCCCCCTACAGGGAGTAATCTGGCCAGGCGGCTGCCCCTCTGCTTTGCAAGTTCGACAGCCTTCTCCACACCTTCGATATCGCCGGATATCACCAGTTGGCCGGGACAGTTGTAATTGGCGGGTACCACCGGTTTACCAGTCGTTGAGGCCGCCTCTTCACAAATCTCCTCCACCAGCTGATCTTCTAACCCGATTATGGCTGCCATGGTTCCCGGTTTCGCTTCACCCGCCTCCTGCATCAGTTCACCTCGCCGGACAACCAGGCCCAGTGCAGATTCAAAGGAGAGTACACCGGCGGCAGCAAGAGCGGTAAATTCACCCAGGCTGTGGCCGGCTACCAGATCCGGCTTGATCTGCAATGTCCTGAATAGTGCATAGGAGTGCAGAAAAATGGCAGGCTGGGTATAACGGGTCTGGACGAGTCGGTCGGAAGGTCCATTAAACATCAGATCCGACAGGGAATAACCGAGCAGCTGGTCCGCTTCATCAACCAGGCTTCTGAAGAGATCGTTCTCTTGGTAATGATTTTCACCCATCCCGGTTTTTTGAGAACCCTGTCCGGGAAACATCAATACTTTCATACTATCAGTCAGCTTATTTAGTCCATTCCAGGTAGAGTGCACCCCATGTCAGCCCTCCTCCAAACGCGGAGAGAATCAGCTTGTCACCCTTTTTCAATTGATCCTTCCAGTCCGACAGACAGAGCGGAATGGTCGCAGCAGTCGTATTACCATACTTGTCTATATTGACCATCACTTTATCTGTGCTCAGGCCCATTCGCCGGGCAGTGGCATTGATAATTCTCAGGTTTGCCTGATGAGGAACCAGCCAGGCGATATCATCCCCGGTCAGCTTGTTACGCTCCATAATTTCCAGAGATACATCAGCCATCCCTTCCGTCGCTTTCTTGAATACGGCCCTTCCGTCCTGCCGGATAGAGTGATCTCTGTTCCGGACAGTTTCTTCGGTTGCCGGATTCAGACTCCCTCCGGCGGGCTGATAGAGCATACACTCTTCATCGCCATCGGTATAGTGAACATAATCAATTATTCCACCCGTATCCCCGGCTTCCAAAACCACGGCACCCGCTGCATCTCCGAATAATATACAGGTTGTCCGGTCGGTGTAGTCTATGATGGAACTCATTTTGTCAGCTCCGATCACAAGAACTTTCCGTGATCTCCCCGACTCAATCATGGTACCAGCCGTAGAGAGAGCGAACAGAAAACCTGAGCAGGCAGCAGAAAGATCGAAGGCGTACGCCTTTGTTGCACCGATTTTCTTCTGAACCAACGCTGCAGTAGCAGGAAAGATATAATCAGGGGTAACCGTGGCAACGATAATGGCATCCAGCTCCTCCGCACCGATACCGGCGTCTTCCAGAGCTTTTTCTGCAGCTTTGGCCGCCATATAGGAAGTGGCCTTGTCGGGATCCTTCAGGATTCTTCTTTCAACAATACCGGTTCTGCTGCGGATCCACTCATCGTTGGTATCAACCAGGGTCTCCAGTTCTTTGTTTGTCAGAATATAGTCAGGCACATAGTGTCCTACACCCGTTATGTGCGCTCTAGTTAAACTCATTGTAAATGTTTTATTATGGATTCAGTGAAGCTACGATTTTGCGGTTGATCTCATTTTCAATACAGTTAACCGCATTATGAATCATATTAGAAATAGCAACCGGAGAGCTGCTGCCATGGCCCACCAGGCTCATACCGTTGACTCCAAGAAAAGGAATTCCCCCGACATGCTCGTAGTTAAATGGTTTCATCGTCTCTGTGATGACCCGGTATACAAGTTTTTGTGACTCTTCATCCAGACCCTCCTTCTTCATCGTTTTGGGAAGCAGATTCCGAAGAATTTCAGGAATGGATTCTCCAAATTTCAGCAGGACATTTCCAGAAAAACCGTCACAGAGATAAATATCCGTTTTCCCCAAAAGGATATCACCACCTTCGATATTCCCTGTGAACGTTTCAAATTCTTCTTGCAGCAACCTGTATACTTCCTTATGCAGGTCCATTCCTTTTTCCGGCTCTTCACCTACATTCAGAAGCCCGATAGTGGGTGCACTGATTCCCATAACTTCCGTTGCAAAGATACTACTCATCACTGCAAATTGATGGTACATCTGTGGTTTGAGCTCCAGGTTGGCACCTGCATCCACCAGAAGACTGATTCCTTTTAATGTGGGGTAGGTCGCTGCGATGGTGGGCCGTATCACTCCCTCCAGTTTGCCCAGAAGGAAAATGGAGGCTGCCAACAGCGCACCTGTATTACCTGCACTTACAAATGCGTCAACTTCGCCTTTTTTGTAAGCAGATAATCCAATCGTGATCGAAGAATTGGTTTTGGTTTTTACAGCTGATGCAGGTGATTCCCGCATTCCGATAATCTCGGGCGCATGTAGTATACGAATACGATCTTCATCATATTCGTGTTTGGACAGCTCTTCAGTGATAAGCTCCTCCGGACCCACCAGAACGATTTCCAGTGAGCTACTTTCACCAAGTGACCGGATTGCACCTTCTACCGGATTATGCGGGTAGTGATCTCCTCCAACTGCATCAACTGCAATGATCATAAATAAACCTTTTATTAATTAGCGGTGTTTACTACCTGGCGGCCCCGGTAATATCCGCACTCCATACACACATGATGGTATTTATGCATTGCACCACAATTTGTACACTCGGCCAGAGGAATCTCCTTCAATGCATGGTGTGAGCGCCTTTTATCTCTGCGTGCCTTGGATGTTTTTCGTTTAGGATGTGCCATTTTTTACTTTATTTGCTTGAGTTTTTTCAATGCTGCCCACCTTGGATCAATCTGATCCCCACCTGATGAGGGCGGGCCGTATGTTTTCATATCAAAATCGATAATATTTCCCGATTCATCCAGATAATCGGGATGAACGTTTTTAATTGGAATCTGTAGTATGATGGTATCCGCTACTTCTTTCCTGATGTCCAGAACAGGGTCTTGCGCTGAAATCTGCCTGATCGCACTTTTCTCGGATTCAGACTCTTCCACAGGACCGGGTTCGTACAGAAGATGATAGGAGCCTTCTACATGCTTGTCAAACTTCCGGAGCGAACGGTCACACACAAGGGTTACCAAAACTGTTACATTAAACTTAAGTTCAATAAATTGATCTGTACGGTAAAATCGCACGGACAGATCCCCGCTCTTCAGTTCCAACTCACCTTCGAAGGGTACGTCGTCGGGGGCCAGAGAAATATCCCGGAAGCTTTCTCCCTCAGGTATTTCCTGTAAATTGAATTTTAGTTTTTCTAATTCCACAATAGCTTTAAAAGATAGAAATGTTTCCAGATCTATGCAATTTAATTGAATAACCCGTACAACCGCTGCTCAATGAGCTGGATCACCTTTCCAAGATCTTCCTGGTTGTTGACGAAGTCGAGATCATCGGTATCTATGATAAGCTTTTCTTTATCATAGCTTTCAATCCACTCTTCATAGAGTGTGTTCAAACGTTCCAGGTATTCAATTCTTATGGAACTTTCATACTCCCTGCCCCTCTTCTGTATCTGACGGACCAGCGTCGGAACTTCCGCCCGCAGATAGATGAGCAGATCAGGAGCCTGCAGATAGCCCGCCATGACTTCAAACAGGGAAGAGTAGTTCTTGTAATCCCGGTCACTCATCAAGCCCATCTGATGGAGGTTTTTTGCAAAAATCTCTACATCCTCATAGATCGTCCGGTCCTGTATGATGCTCTGATCCCGTTTCATCAACACCTTCTGATTCTTAAACCTGCTGGTGAGGAAATAGATCTGAAGGTTGAAACTCCATCTTCGCATATCGTCGTAAAAATCCGACAGATAGGGATTCCCTTCCACCGATTCATAATAGGTTTCCCATCCAAAACTTTTCCCCAGCAGGGAGGTCAGTGAGGATTTGCCTGCACCTATATTGCCTGCGATGGCTATGTATCTTTTCTTTTCCATTTCAGATCGAATGTTATCTGCCAAGCAGTTTGTACATCGCTTTTTTGTAGTTCTCCACACCGGGCTGATCAAAGGGATTGACCCCCAGCATATTTACGTAAACAGCTGTAAAAAGCTCATAAAAGTAGATGAGTTCACCCAATGTACCCGCCGTCAGACGATCCAATATGATTCTGATTACAGGAACCCCTCCCTCATGGTGAGCCGAGGCTGTACCTTCAAGTGCATTTTTATTGATTTCATGAATAGATTTTCCCGAAACATATGAGAGTCCATCCTCATCCAGCTCTTCTTTCTCCGGTACTTTCATTTCAGATTGGGGCGTGTCCACTTCGATAATCGTCTCTATCAGATTTCTGCGGCCATCCTGTATCAGCTGGCCGATACTGTGAAGATCGGTCGTAAACCGGGCGTTTGCCGGGAACAGCCCCTTCCTGTCTTTCCCCTCGCTCTCGCCGAGCAGCTGCTGAGTCCAGGCAAGAAATCCTGAGAGCTCGGGCTCAAAAGAGCTCAGAACATCAATATCATATCCATGGTCATGGAAATAGGCACGAATTGCAGCATACTCGAGAATCCGGCCGGGGTCTTTTCCGGAGAGATTAAATTCGGAGACCGCGCCTTCGAGCAACGCCCGGATGTCGACACCTGCCACAGCAATCGGGAGCAGGCCTGCTGGAGTCAGAACAGAAAATCGCCCTCCTACATCATCCGGAATAATATATTTCTGGTAGCCTTCCTTACGAACTACCTCATTGAGTACGCCTCCTTTCGGGCCGGTTGTAGCGGTGATCCGGGCCCGGGCATCATCATAAACCTCGTGCATCCAGTTCCGGATGGTCCGGAAAGCTACAGCAGTCTCAAGCGTACTGCCCGATTTCGAAATCACATTCAGGTAAACACTCTTGGGGCTGCCGTCTTCACGCGGCTCGGCGAGGTATTCCAGCAGCTCATCCAGATACCTGCTTCCCATATGGTGGCCTGCGAAGATGATCTCCGGCCCCCTTTTTTTAAAGATCGGATTCAGTGCCTGGATCACCGCCATGGAACCGGTATAAGATCCGCCAATTCCGCAGACAATAAAAATATCGGCATGGGCACGAATGCGTTCCGCATGACTCACTATCTTATCAATCTCAGCATAATCCGGCTCCTCCGGAATTGCATTCCAGCCCAGCCATTCACTCCCTCTTACTGTTTTCGTGGATATCTGCTGCAGAGAATTCCGAGCGGCCTCCAACTGTTTTTTATAGGTGCTGTCAGGGATAAACGTGCGCGCTCGTTCTGTATTTATTGAAATCATGAATGAAAATCTATCTTAGTACTTTTGAAAGTTCAACAAGGTCGAAATTTATCTCTTTTTTTCGACCAAATGTCATTTTAAGAGGGGTTATTTTAGCCCGGTGATTTACCACGCCCACCATAACCCGGGAGTGTCCTTCGTGGATCGCCTGAACAGCCTCGAAACCGAGCCTGCTGGCCAGCACCCTGTCGTGAGCGGTGGGACTGCCTCCTCTTTGAATATGCCCCAGAATAGAAACTCTCATATCGTACTTTTTAAAATCATCTCCCAGCTGTTCTGACAACTTTAACGCACCTCCGGTCTCATCCCCCTCAGCTACTACCACCAGTGTACTCCGTCGATGGCTGCTCAAAATTTCCTTTAATGTACTTTTGATCTGATCAATATTTTTTAAGGTCTCCGGCAATAAAATCAATTCAGCACCACTAGCGATCCCTGTTTCAAGCGCGATGAACCCGGAATCGCGTCCCATCACCTCAATCAGAAAAAGGCGGTCGTGGGCATCCGCGGTATCACGGATCTTATCAATCGCATCCATTGCTGTATTCAGAGCTGTGTCGTAACCAATGGTTTCATCTGTTCCGATAAGATCATTATCGATGGTTGCGGGGACTCCTACTACAGTGACATCATGCTCCTGTGAAAAGAGGGTGGCCCCCTGGAAAGTACCGTCTCCGCCAATCACAATCAGGGCTTCAATACCTTTTTCCCTAAGCTGACGAGCGGCCTCGGCCCTGCCTTTCTCATTCAGGAACTCCTGTGAACGCGCCGATTTCAGTATGGTACCACCTATCTGAATAATTCCGGACATGTCCGAAGAACTCAGCTCTATAAAATCCCCCTCAATCAGCCCTTTAAATCCAAAACGAACTCCTGCAACTGAATAGTTGAAATGGATAGCGGAACGAACGACTGCACGAACGGCTGCATTCATACCCGGAGAGTCACCTCCACTGGTGAGTACTGCAATTTTCTTCAAAATAGATCCAAATTTATTGTTGTTGTCGTTATGTTGATAAATCAAATATGGGTAAACTAATCAGCCCTTCCCCTTTGCGCAAATTATTAATCAGTATAATTTGTACTTTTACACCGGATGATCTTTTAAATAAATTTCAAATTCTACTTAATGACACACGAGGCAACGATTGAAAACCGTTCCGTAGCGGTTCAAAGCAGTTCTTTACAGCAGGTTACCGAACCCGTGCAGGAGAGTCTGGCGGTTTTCAGGGACTTTTTTAAGAAAGAGATTTCCAGCGATGTCTGGCTGCTGGACCGGATCATCCATTACCTGCTTCGCCAGAAAGGCAAGGAAATTCGCCCTACCCTTGTCTTTATGACTGCAAGAATGTTTGGAGAGGTAGATCATAGAAGCTATGTCGGAGCCACGATGATTGAGCTGCTTCATACGGCCACACTGATCCATGACGATGTGGTGGATGAGGCGGATATCCGGCGCGGTTTTCTCAGCATCAATAAAATCTGGAATAACAAAGCGGGAGTCCTTCTGGGTGATTTTCTGCTCTCAAAAGGATTGCTTATCGCACTGGATCATCAGGAACATCAACTTCTGAGTGTGCTATCTGATGCTGTGAAGAAGATGAGTGAGGGGGAACTCCGGCAGTTAAAAACCTCCAACCTCTTTAATATGACAGAAGAGAG
>Ga0209487_1003052_pt1 | contig 13320 bp, 17 predicted proteins | sample Poulit2012_FD_187524 | JGI IMG/M metagenome (GOLD analysis project Ga0209487, IMG submission 187524) | Agricultural soil microbial communities from Georgia to study Nitrogen management - Poultry litter 2012 (SPAdes) (version 2) | ecosystem: Environmental > Terrestrial > Soil > Agricultural land... | reverse complement strand
GTCGGCTCGGATCAGAAGTCGTAGGTCGAATCGGACGTCGCGGCCCCGGGCCCGCCGATCCTCTGCAGGTGGAGGTGCCGGATGAGGCGGATGACCGGACGGATGAGCATCTCCACACTGCCGATGACGAACAGCCAGGTGCCCGAATAGGTCAGGGACTCGGAGAAGAACATGAAGCTGCCGATGAGGAACCACAGGCCGATGAGGACGTCATTGGCGATGCTGATGAACTGGTAGCGCTGACGGATGACGAGTTCCTCTCGCCCGATCCGCAGATGAATGTCACGGCTGTCTCCACCCATGCTTCTCTCCTCCCGGTTCGCTTGCCCCTGAAGCTTCCTGTCTCAGAAGCCTAGTTCGGCGAAGAGGAGTTCGCAGGTCAGCACCTGGCGGTTCGAGACACCTTCGACAGCCCAGATGAGACTTCTTTCAGAAACGCAGGCACCGAGGCGGTTCGCTGTTACCGTGAGGACTATGAAGACGAACAGCTTGGCAATCAGGACAGCGGCAGGTATCGCAGCGCTCGGTCTGGCCCTGGCCGGCTGTTCGAATGCGGACTCCGACGACGGATCCGGCGACGGGCAGTCGTCACCGGCGGCCTCGGCCGACAGCGATGCCGGGACCTCCGACGAGGCGAGCGAGCCGACCGCGGACGATGACACCGCCGGCGAGGACGCGAACTCGGACTCGTCGGCCCTGCCCGCCGATGCGGATCTGAGCAAGGACTCTCCCTCAGTGAGCCCCGAGGATGCGATCGATACGGCGCTGAAGGAGACCGGCGACGGCATCGTGCACGGCATCGAGCTCGATTGGGACGAGACCGACAGCGCCTGGCAGTACGAGGTGTCGATCCTCGACGGCACCACCGACCACGACATCGAGATCGACGCGGAGTCGGGCAAGATCGTCGACCACGACAAGGACAGCACCGATGATGAGGAGAAGGCCATCGACCTCACGGATCCGATGACCTTCGATGAAGCGCTCGAACTCGCAGAGGAGAAGAGCTCGGGCCGGCTCGTCGGGTGGAAGCTCGAATACGACGACGGCCAGAGGGAGTTCCAGTTCGACTTCGAACACGACGGCGAGGAGACCGAGACCACGGTCGATGTCGAAACCGAACGCGTGACCGTCGACGATGACTGACACCGGTCGTCTCACGGTCATCGCCGGCCCGATGTTCTCCGGCAAGTCCGAAGAGCTCATGCGGCGGGTCCGCCGCGCCACGATCGCCGGCATCGACGTCCTCGTCGTGTCCCATTCCCTCGACACCCGGTCGGACATCTCGACGATCACCACTCATATCGGAATGAACATTCCCGCCGTGCCCCTCGGTGACGTTCGTTCACTGACCGAAGCGGCCCGGGCGCAGGACTACGATCTGATCGCCATCGATGAGGCCCAGTTCTTCGGACCCGACCTCGTGCCGGCCGTCGAGGACCTCCTCGGCGACGGCATCGACGTCATCGTCGAAGGCCTGTGCGTGACCTTCGACGGTGCCCCCTTCGAACCGCTGCCCAGTTTCATGGCCGTCGCCGAGGAGGTGCTGCGGCTCACTGCGGTGTGCACCGTCTGCGGCCGCGATGCCGTCTTCCATCAGCGTCTGGACTCAGGTCAGCCCGGAACGGGCGGGGCACAGGCGGCGAATGCGACTGCTGAGTCCTCGGGGCCTGCCGCCACCGAGATCGACGCCAGCCACATCGGCGGCCTCGAGACCTATGTCGCTCGCTGCCGTGAGCACTTCACCGGGGCCGGCCGGTAGAGGTCAGTCGTCGATGCTCTCCCACACCTCACGCCAGATGCGGGCGAGATCGGGCACTTGGTAGTGGGCGTTGAGCCCGCTCGGCTGGGGCACCACGTGCAGGGCCACCTCGGGTGGCCAGCCCTCGATCAGTGAAGTGTCCTGCCGGCCGAACTGGGCCTTGGGCTGCCGGTAGCCGATCCGGAACGAGGTGATGCCGGCGATGGCCACCGCCCGCGGCCGGAGATCGGCCAAACGCTCGACCAGATGCGCCGCCCCATCACGCAGCTCCTGACGCGAGAGCTCATCGGCTCGGACGGTGGCTCGGCCGATGAGGTTGGTCAGCCCGATGCCCCGACGCAGCAGCTGCTGCTCATCGGCGGGGTCCAGACCGCAGGAGGCATCGACCTGATGGTCGGTCAGCCCCGCCTGATGCAGTGAAGGCCAGAACCGGTTCCCGGGCCGGGCGAACGGGGCATTGACCGCGGCCGTCCACAGGCCGGGATTGATCCCGACGATGAGCATTTTCAGCCCGGAGGAATCGGCGGGCAGAATATCGTCGATCGCGTTCGGATCATCCGTGGCGAATGCGGCGAGATCGTCTTTGGTCGGTCTGCGGCCACCCAGCGGGGAGGGCCGACGGCTGCTGGCACTGCTTTCCTCACTCACGTCTTTCACACTACCGTCGTATCATGAGCCACCAGCATGTGTCCCCGCGACCGGGAGAATCACCGCCGTTCCACTTCGAAGACCGATGGTCGGCCGCCGCCGACGCCGATGCCGTCTGGGCGATACTCGAACGAGTCGAGCAGTGGCCGCAGTGGTGGCCGGGGCTGTCGGAAGCCGAACCCGTCGATGACCGGGTGGCGCCGGGAAGCCGCGCCCGACTGCTCGTGCGCACACCCATCGGCACGGGGCTGCGCTTCATCATCGAAGCCGAACAGGTCCGGGCTCCGCACATGATCAGCTTCAGCGCCCACGGCGACCTGCGCGGTCATGGCATCTGGACGCTGAGTCAACACCATGAGCGGGCCACGGAGATCGATTCGCTGTGGTGCGTGACGAGCACGCGCCTGCCGATCAGGATGCTGCGGCCCCTGTCGGGTCTCATGCACACGGCCGTGATGCGAGCCGGAGAACGCGGCCTCACGGCCCGACTGCTTCAGTCCTGAACGGACCAGGCGGTGATGCCTCCGGCCAGGGAGCGCAGGCGCACTCCGGGCGGGGCGGCGCGACTGAGCAGCCCGACCGCCTCGGCCGAGCGGACTCCGGACTGACAGTGGATGACGATGTCGTCGGCCGTGTGCTCAGACGCTCGGCGAAACAGTCCGACGACGGCGGGCCACCCGTGTTCGCGGATGCTGGCCAAGGGCAGGTGCAGGGATCCGGGGATCGACGACAGTTCCCGCTCCCAATCCTCACGGACGTCGATGAGCGCCGGGGCCGGATCGAGTCCGGCCAGTCCGACAGGGTCGATCTCCTCGACCCCGGCATCCGACCCGGTCGCCGCCCCGGGCGCTGAGGCGGCGCAGGCCGCGGCTACCTCGGTCAGATCGGTGACGGCGGGGCGATCGGGGTCGGGGGAGAACCGCAGCGTCGAGTACTCACCGTCCAGAGCGTCATAGCGCAGCAGGCGGCCGATGAACGGGGTGCCGATGCCGCAGATGAGCTTGATCGCCTCGGTGGCCATGGCCGAGCCGACGGTTCCGCACAGCACTCCGAGCACACCGCCTTCGGCGCAGTTGGGCACCGAATCGGGATCGGGGATATCGGGGAACAGGTCGCGCAGCATCGGTCCGTGGCCGGGGGCGAAGGTGCTGACCTGTCCGGCGAAACGGAAGATCGTGCCCCACACCAAGGGAGTGCCGGTGAGTTCGGCGGCATCATTGGACAGGTATCTGGTGGCGAAGTTGTCCGCCCCGTCGAGGACGACATCGTGGTCGGCGAAGAGCTCGAGCGCATTGTCCGGACTCAACCGGTCCTCGATCGTGGTCACGTTCAGGTCGGGGTCGAGCCGGTGCACAGCTGCGGCGGCCGAGTCGACCTTCTGCCGCCCGACATCGACGCGGCGATGGATGACCTGGCGCTGCAGGTTCGAGGTCTCGACCGCATCGTCGTCGATGATCGTGATCGACCCGATTCCGGCGGCCGCGAGATAATTGAGCACCGGCGCACCGAGGCCTCCGGCCCCGATGACCAGCACGGAGGCGGCCCGCAGCCGCTTCTGCCCCTCGACTCCGAACCCCGGCAGGCTCAAATGCCGGGAGTAGCGGTCCAGTTCGTCTCGGTCCAGTGCATCAACGGGGTCGACCAGCGGTCCGGGATTGACGACCGGAACCCTGGGGGCGGACACCTCGGTCATCGGGCCGCGACCATTCCGTCGAACGTCGACGACGCCAGCGCCAGGGGCCGTTTCGGGATCCGGCCGGCTCCGGCCGCCAGATGCCCGGATTCGACGGCCAGGGCCATCGCCCGGGCCATCGCCTGCGCATCATGGGCACGGGTGACCGCCGAGGCCAGCAGCACCGCGGTGCATCCGAGCTCCATCGCCAGGGCAGCATCGGAGGCGGTGCCGACACCGGCGTCGAGGATGATCGGCACCTGGGCGCGGGAGACGATGGTTTCGATGTTGTGCGGATTGAGGATGCCCAGCCCGCTGCCGATCGGGGCTCCGGCCGGCATCACCGCCGCCACCCCGGCGTCCTCGAGCCGTTTCGCCAGTGCCGGATCATCGTTGGTGTAGGCGAAGACCGTGAATCCGTCGAGCACGAGTACCTCTGCGGCCCTGAACAGTTCGACCGGATCGGGCAGCAGAGTGTCCTCGTCGGCGATGACCTCGAGCTTCACCCAGTTCGTTTCGAGTGCTTCCCGAGCCAGCCGGGCGGTGAGCACGGCATCACGGGCCGTATAGCATCCGGCGGTGTTCGGCAGCACGCGGATGCCCAGGCGCTCCAGCATGGCGAACACGGAATCGCGTGATTCGGAGTCGAAGCGTCGCATCGCCACGGTCGTCAGTTCGGTGCCCGAGGTCCGCAGGGCCGTCTCGAGGATGCTCAGCGAGCTCGCCCCTCCGGTGCCCATGACCAGCCGGGAGTCCAGGTCCGCACCGTCGATCGTCCAGGTCATCTCAGCCTCCCTGCACGGCGGTGACGATGTCGACGGTGTGACCGTCGGCCAGGGCGAATTCGGACCAGTGGCTCCGGCGGATGACTTCGCCGTCGACGGCGACGGCGATGCCCAGACGGCCGCCGTCGGCCGGGGCGCCGTCCTCGCGCAGCTGACGTCCGGTGACCTCGGCGACGAGGTCGAGCGCCGAGGTGGCCCCGCCGAGCTCATGGGTCTTTCCGTTGAGGACGATGGTGGGTGCATGTGCGGTTTCGGTCATGGAGTGCTCCTCATCATGGTCGTGGTGGAATCAGGTGGTCGACAGAACAGGAAGGTCGGCGGGAGTCTCGAAGCGCTGAGGCGAGACGGAGTCGAGCGCGCCCGGGGGCAGCCAGTCGGGGCGGCGGCCGATCGCGAGTTCGGCACCCACACGTCCGCCGAGCGGGGCCAGCAGGATGCCGTGCCGGAAATAGCCGGTGCTGACGATGCAGCCGTCATCGATCCGACCGACCAGGGGCAGATCATCGGGAGAGCCGGGGCGGGCCCGGGTGGTGATCTCGGTGATCTCACAGTCGAGGATGCCGGGAACGAGTCGCTGACCATCGCTGAGCAGCCGGTGAACCGCCCCGGCATCGGTGCCCGATCGACCGTCCTCACGGGAACTGGCCCCGAGCACGAGCTGACCATCGGGTCGGGCCACGACGTAGACGGAACGGCCGTTGACCAGACCCCTGACGGTGCCGCGCAGCAGGGGAGTGCGCTCGGCAGGAGCACGCAGACGCAGGACGTCTCCCCACACTTCACGCACCGGCAGCTGCGGTGCCCCGGCGATGGTGTTCGCAGCGCTTCCGGCGGCCAGGACGACCTGATCGGCGCTCATCCGCCGACCGTCCGCCAGCTCCACACCGACGGTGGCACCGCCCTCGCGCACCAGCCCGCTCACGTGCTGACTGATCAGTTCGGAGGCGAAGACCGACAGCAGGGCCGAGGTCACCCTCCGGGGGTCGATGGACTGGTCCTCGGGGATGCGCACGGCACCGGCGACCGACGGTGACAGGGACGGTTCCAGCTCTCGGGCCCGGGTTCCGGTGATGAGTTCGGTGGAGAACCCGGCACCCGTCTGAGCATCCCGCAGCTCGCGCAGCGCCTGCAGATCGGCACGGTCACCGGCACACACCAAGGTCCCGGTGTCCGTGAGTCCGAGTTCGGCATCGGCGGCACCGGCCACCTCGGCGGCGAATTCCGGGTGCATCTCGGCCGCGGTCCGCAGCAGGGGGTACAGCGACGTCTGGCCCCAGACGACCTCGGCGGCGGGGGCGAGCATGCCCGCCGCCGCATGGGAGGCACCCCTGGCGGGGGCGGGATCGATGACGGTGACACCGGCACCGAGGCGGCGCAGGTACCAGGCCGTCGTCAGGCCGATGATTCCGGCCCCGACGACGATGACGTGCATGGATTCTCCCTCCGGCGGCATGATCCGCATCAGGTCTGGCGGTCGGCTCTTATGCCCTCTCAGCCTCGTTCGGAGGCTCCCGCGAACTTCCTCTACTCTATGACCATGACCACGGATATTCCACCGCACACCGATGTGTCCGAATCGCTGCGAGCTTCGCGGCAGGCCCGGCTGGCCCGGGCGAGCCTCTACCTGTGCACCGATGCCAGGAGCGCTCAGGGCGATCTTGCCGAGTTCCTTGACGCCGCCTACGCCGGCGGCGTCGACATCATCCAACTGCGCGACAAGACCCTCGAGGCCCGTGCCGAGATCGCGGCCCTCGAGGTGCTCAAGGAGGCAGCCGGGCGGCACGGGAAGCTGTTCTCCGTCAACGACCGGGCCGATGTCGCCCTCCTGACCGGCGCCGACGTCTTCCACGTCGGCCAGGGGGACCTCACCAGCGCTCAGGCCCGGGCCGTGCTCGGAGACGATGTGATCCTCGGCCGCTCCACCCATTCGCGGGACCAGGCGCTCGCCGCCGAAGCCGACGGCGAGATCGACTACTTCTGCGTCGGCCCGGTGTGGCAGACTCCGACGAAACCCGGCCGGCGGGCCGTGGGCACCCAGCTGCTGACCGAAGTGGCCGCCGAGGCGGGCAAACCCTGGTTCGCCATCGGCGGGATCGCGGCCGGCCCCCGCCTCGACGAGATCCGGGAAGCGGGCGCGAAACGCGCCGTGGTAGTGCGTGCGATAACCTCGGCAGACGATCCCGCCGCGGCCGCACGGGACCTGAAGGAGGAACTGGGATGACAGGCAGCGCAGACAGCGAACCGACGATCCTCATCGCCGGTGCCGGGGCCACCGGCGGGGCCTTCGGCTCCTACCTCGTCGAGGCCGGCCGGAGGGTGACGTTCCTGCTGCGGCAGGCCCGGGCGGAGGCGGTCCGGACCGGCGGGCTGCGCTTCGTGGCCCCGGACGCGGACCGGACGAACTTCGTCGATGTGGTCACCGCGGACGAACTCGTGACGAGCCCGCGGACCTTCGACATCGTCATCATCGCCGTCAAGGCGGGCGGTCTCGACTCAGTGCTCGCCGACATCCGCCCCGCGGTCGGCCCCGATACGCGGATCATTCCCTTCCTCAACGGCATGGCCCAGATCGACCGGCTGCAGGCCGACTATCCCGGTCAGACTCTCGGCGGATTCGTCAAGATCGTCGGCACCGTCGAGGACGGCGCGGTGCACCAGCTGACCGACCTGGCCGTGATGACCATCGGCGGACTCGGCGATGACGAGGTTCCGGACGCCGTCGCCACGGCCCTCGATGTGCCCGGATTCCGCTTGCAGGTCATCGACGACGTCGTCGGCGGCCTGTGGGAGAAGTGGATCTTCATCGCCGCCGCCGGAGTGGTCACCTGCCTGTTCAGAGGCCCGGTGGGCGCGATCATGGACGCCGGGGGACGCGACCATGTGCTGCGGATCATCGCCGAGCTCGAGGCAGTGGCGACCGCGGCCGACCATCCGGTGTCCGAGCGGTCTCATGCGATGACCGTGTCGATGCTCACCGAGGCCGGCTCAGCATTCACCTCGTCGCTCTACCGGGACGTCACGGCCGGGCTGCCGAGCGAAACCGAGCACATCCTCGGCGATCTGGCGCTCAAGGCCGCCGATCTGGGGGTGAGCACTCCGCTGCTCGACCTCACACTCGTGCAGCTGCGGACCGGGGAAGCCCAGCGGCGTCCCTGACCTCGGCACTGCCGGTGCGCAGCATCGCCAGATACGGTTCAGTCGGCTGGGTGTGCTCGATGTCGGCCGAACCGTGGGGTGCGGTGAATGTGACCATGGGCACGCCGTCGATGTCATCGAGGACGAGGAGCGTCTCATAGCCTCCCGGTCCCACCGAGTGCGAGGCGCCGACTGGCAGATCGAACACGAGGTCCTCCAGCGGACTGTCCGCCTCGGGCGGGCGGTTCATCTCCTGGGCCGCGACATCGGCGAACTGTTCGGCGGTGATGAGATAGGCCTTGGCCGGAGTGGGTCCGGCAGCGTGATGGTCGTAGAAGGCCATCCCGCCGCCCCACACCTTCGATGCTCCGGCGAAGTAGATCGTTCCGGGCAGTTCGACGCAGGCCTCGGCGCGAGGCGCCGCGGGGTTCCTGGCACCCGGATAACTGACATGAGCCCCTGGTGGTCGGCCGCCCTGAAGGTAGCAGGCGAGTCGATCGCGCGCCATGTTCGAACCGTAGCTGACATACCACACATGTGTTTGAGACATCCACTTCATCGTGTCACGTCGGCGGGGGTGTGTGTCGAATCCGCCTCGTCCAGCGTGTCCGCTGGCCCGGATGAGCGGGCGGCGATGATCCGACGCAGGATCTCGATGACGGCGCTCACGGCCAGGGCGACGCCGATTCCCGTGAGCACACCCAGCACCGGCTGGCCCTCGAAGAGATTTCCGCCCAGGAGGCCGATCCCGGTGGAGTACACGGCCCAGGCGAGGCTGCCGATTCCATCGAAGAGGAGGAAGTCGCGGATCCGGAACCCCAGCATGCCCGAGCCGATGGTCGTGGCGGTGCGTCCGCCGGGAACGAAGCGTCCGACGATGAGCATGGACCCGCCTCGACGCGCGCACATCTCCTGGGCCGAGGCGAACAGACGCTGCCACCGGGGAAGGGCACTCCAGCGGTGCAGCCGACGGCTGCCGCTGCGACCGACGAGATGGGCGGCGAGGTCGCCGACCAGCGCCCCCAGAGTCGCCGCTGCGATGAGCCCGAGTGGGTGGGGCACTCCGGCTGTGGCAAAGGTCGCGGCCGAAATGAGCAGGGTCTCCGAGGGCACGATGGGCAGAAGGGAGTCCAAGGCCGCAGCAAGGGCGATGAGGGCATAGACCCACGGAGAGGTGAGGGTCGAGGTGAGCGCCTCGAATGCGAAATCCATAATCATCCACGCTATGGGCCCACAGGCGCGAGCAGAACGCGGGAGGGCACATGATCGACTGCAGGTTCGTCCACCCCGGAATGCGGTCAACCGGAACCCGGTTCTGCGGTCGAACCCATGGGGCAGGAGACCGGCCGTTGCTACGATCGACCCATGCCCTGGCCGAACGCACTGATCTCGCGGATGCCTCGCGAGTCGCGGATGCTCGTCAGCCGCTGGGTCCGTTCCGTCCTCGGCGTGCTGTGGGGCGCAGCGCTGTGCATTCCGCTGCTCATCGCCGCCGCCCTTCCTCCGTCGTCACGGCCGGTCGGAAAGGTGCGTGGCTGGGAGGTCTCACGGCAGCTCTCCACCTTCGGCATCGCTGTGAACCCGCCGCCTGCCACACGCCGATTCCTCGCGCTCAACGGAGTCGTCGCCGCACTCGTCACGGTCCCGGTGCTGAATTTCCTCGCGGGGTTCGTCACTGTCTTCGTCGGAGCGGTGGTGCAGGGGCTGTCCCTCGGAGGCAGCATCACCATCGGCTTCGACTCGTGGAGGATCGCCCAGCCGACTCTCTTCGTCGGTCTCCTCTACGCTGCGGCGAACCTCATCGGTGCGATCGCCCTGAGCGAGGCCGCGAACTGGCTGCACGGTCGGATCGATGGGATGGACGCCGAGGTGAGCCGACCGAACGCACGGTACAGCCGGATCACGGAACTGGTGATGACCCGTCGCGGCGTGGTCGTGGCCATCGACGATGAGCGCCGCCGGATCGAACGGGATCTCCATGACGGCGTCCAGCAGAATGTCGTGTCCCTGTCGATGCTCATCGCCCGCGCTCGGAGGGCTCAGGATCCGGACAAGGCGGCACGGCTGCTCGACGATGCGCTCGCCCAATCCCAGGACCTCATCGAGGAAACGCGCGAGGTCGCTTGGCGCGTCTACCCCACAGCGCTCGATGATCACGGCCTGCCGCCGGTGCTCAATCGCATGGCCGATCGGTGCCCGATCCCGATCACAGTCGTGGCCGCACCGGAGCAGCGACTGCCCTCGGAGGTCGAATCCGCCGTCTACTTCGTGGTCAGGGAGGCCGTGACCAATGTCGTCAAACATGCGCAGGCGGCGGGCATTTCGATCTCGATCCGCGATGACGACGGGGTGGTCGTCACCGAGGTCGTCGACGACGGTGACGGAGGCGCCGACCAGAGCGGCAGCGGGCTGCAGGGTCTCGCCCGACGGGTGGGCGCGCTCGATGGAAGACTGGTGGTCGACAGCCCGGCTGGGACCGGCACGACCGTGAGAGCGGAGATCCCGCATGGCTGAGACTCAGCCGCTGAGGACCGAACAGGTCGGACAAGGAGAAGTGAGAATGGACGGGTCGCCAGGCACCGAGTCCCGGGGCGAGCCGCTGACGGTGGTGCTCGCCGATGACGCCGTGCTGCTGCGCGAAGGCGTGCGCAGTCTGCTCGAGGACGAGGGGATCTCCGTCGTCGCCTCGGTCGGGGACGGGCAGGAGCTGCTGCGCGCCGTCGCCCGCCTGCGACCGGATCTCGCGATCGTCGATGTGCGGATGCCGCCGACCCACACCACGGAGGGTCTCGAAGCCGCCCTGTCGATCAAACGGCGATTCCCCGACATCGGGGTGCTCGTGCTCAGCCAGTACGTGCTGCGGGAGTACGCGACGGAGCTGTTGGGCACCGAATCCGTCGGCGTCGGCTATCTGCTGAAGAACCGGGTGACCGATATCGACCGGTTCCTCGAATCGGTCAATCGGATAGCCGAGGGCGGAACGGTCATCGACCCCGATGTCGTCCGTCAGCTGCTCTACACCTCAGAGAAGCAGGATTCCCTGGCTGCCCTCACACCGCGGGAGAACGAAGTGCTCGAGGCGATGGCCGAGGGCCTGTCGAATCGCGGGATCTCCGAACGGCTGTTCGTGTCGGTCAGCTCCGTGGAGAAGGCCATCAGCGCGATCTTCGACAAGCTCGGCCTGCATGCGGGTGAGTCGACCAGCCGCCGGGTCGCGGCGGTGTTGGCCTACCTCAACCGGAGCTGACCGGCGCGGACGCTTCCTTCCTCCGCCCGCGCCCGCCCGAATCGGATCGGGGCCCTCAGGGATGAAGGAGGCGCTTGAGCAGGCGGAACTGATGAGCGGCTGCCTCGTCGGGGGAGTCGTCTCCGGCCGCAGTGAGGGCCCATTCGTCGAAGGTCCGCAGCAGTGAGAACACGGCCAGGGACTGGAGGTCGAGGGGACAGGTCCGGTCGACTGCACCGGTCTCGCGCCCGGTGATGAGCACGTCGCGCACCCATGTGCGGACCCGATCCGCCAGCGTGAGCACTGCTTCGTTGTCGGGGTTGGCATAGACGATGTGCCACAGCTGAGTGAGTTCAGGGCTGTTGGGCCAGGTCGTGAGGGCCTCCTGCCACACGGAGTCCGCACGGTCCCAGAAGTGATCGGCGAAGCTGGCCGGTTCCGGAGCGGTCCAGGTGCGGTCGGCGGCCGCAGAGAGCTCGGAGACGACGAGGGAGAAGAGGCCCTCCTTCGAATCGACGACATGGTAGAAGGAGCTCTTGCTTAGGCCGCAGCTGCCGATGATGCGATTGAGCGAAGCCTCCTCGTAGGTTCGAGAGGCGAATTCCCGTGCGGCGGCAGCGATGAGCTCGGCTCTCTTCTCCGGGCGCATGCGCGCCAGTGCAGTCTCGGACACAATCGCAGTCTAGCAACGGCGGGCACGGTGTGGACTGGCTGGTCCAAACAGTGCTACGGTGAGTGGACCACCCGGTCCACTGAGGTGGCGGAGGAGTTCAGCGGAGTCAGGAGGCGCACGAGATGATCACCCCAGCGAGCGTGAGCCGGCAGCTCACCTCCGTACCGGAGGGCACGCCGCGCGTCCTCATCGTCGGAGCCGGAATCGCCGGGATCACTCTGGCTCAGCTGCTGAGAGGCCAGGGGCTCGCGCCGGTGCTCGTCGACCGCTCGGCCGATGCGCAGCGCATGATCGGGGACAATCGGGCCGGGTACATGCTCGCCCTCATGCCCATGGTCGATCCGATCATCGACGCGCTCGGGGCTCGGGAGGGTTATCTCTACTCCAGTGTCGGCATCGAGCGATACATCGCCCATGCACACACCGGCCGCGTGCTCAGGCAGGATCAGCTCGGCGAGCTGCTGGCCGAGTACGGCGACTATCGCGGGATCTCCCGGTCCGAGCTCCTGACCGTGCTCACCGGTGCCGAGACCCCAGTGGCATTCGCAACGACCGTGCAGGGACTGGTCGATGACAAAGAGTCCGTGACCGTGACCTGGGCCGGTGGCGCGGCAGACGATCCGGGGTGCACCGAATTCGACATCGTCGTCATCGCCGACGGGATGAACTCCCGGACCCGGACGCTCGTGCCCGCTCACTCCCGCGAAGCCGCGGACACAGTGGACACGGCCTGGGGCGGCTGGGTGTGCTGGGCTGATGCCGACGGGAGCCCGGACGCCGTCGAGGAGATCTGGGGTGACGGCTTCTTCCTCGGCATGTATCCGGTCAAGGACGGCATCGGAGTCTTCCTCGGCTGTCCTGATTCGCGGCAGCCGCTGGGTCCGCGACGGTTCGCCGGTGAGGTCCGGGCGAAGCTCAAGGAGATGAGCCCGCGCATCGACGCCTGTCTCGAGGCGATCGGTGCGTCCGAGGACCCCTTCTTCTGGCCCTTGCGCGATGCCCGAGCCAGGCGGTGGGCGGTCGGCCGCACCGTCCTCCTCGGCGACGCCGCGGCCGGATTCCTCCCGACAGCGGGCATCGGCGCCGGGATGGCCATGGAATCGGCCTCGGTGCTCGCCGACGAGATCGCCGCGGCCGACCGTGATGACCCGGCCGCTGCGCTCGACCGGTTCGAGGCCCGTCAGCGCCCGCGCGTCGAGACCGCCCACGACAATTCCCGTTCCCTGGCCGGGCTGATGTTCGACCGGTCCCGACTGCTCGCTGCCGCCCGTGACCAGGTGTTCCGGGTCCTCAGCATCAGGACCGCACTCAAGCTGATACTCAGACTGCTCGACACCCCCGCCGGGAGCTGACGACCGGGCCCCGACCCGAGCGAGGTGACCCTGCTCGCGGGCCGTCGGCCGCCGGCATGCCCTCCGA